>Ga0326727_10002962_pt1 | contig 55871 bp, 47 predicted proteins | sample MB2enrmetagenome_FD_207643 | JGI IMG/M metagenome (GOLD analysis project Ga0326727, IMG submission 207643) | Lab enriched peat soil microbial communities from McLean, Ithaca, NY, United States - MB29MY | ecosystem: Environmental > Terrestrial > Soil > Wetlands > Peat | place: USA: New York...
GACTTCGACCTCTGCGTTGGCGGGCCATGCGGATCAGATGGGAACCAGTACTCTACGCTCCAGACCTATGGGTATAGCGTCAGCGGTCCGCCCTATTACGTCGGAGGGTTCGGGCCCGACGACTTCACCAGTGGCTATCTTGCTCTCCAGGCTACGCAACTCGGCGGTGGCCCGGTCGGCGCCGCTCCGGAACCCAGCAGCTTGTTGCTGCTCGGCACCGGCCTGCTTGGCGCCGGCTTGATGGCGCGTCGCCGCTTCGCTTTCTAGCTCTACAGGGCTCCTCGATCATTCGGCCAGGCCTCGAACTTATCGAGGGCTGGCCGAACTGTTTTCTGCAACTCCCCGGGTCACCGAAGACCGAAGCCAGTGGGAAAACTTTTTCCTAATTATGCCCTTGTAGTTGCGCATCCGAGTCTGTCAAAGTACCGCTATCGGGACGACTTTACATTCAGCATTTTGGGAGCCAACTCCATGCGCCTCTTCGTCAAATCCCTCGTCGCCATCGTGGCTGTCACACTCACCGCCTCGGTAAGCCCACGCCTCATCCGTCGATATTGACTTTACAGTTGGTGGCGCGGGAAGCGGCACCTACACGCCATCTGGTGCCAACACTTCGACTGCACCAATCCCATTCAGCAGCTACTCCGAGTATGGCTTCACAGTGACCAATCCAGTAGACACGAGCACTTCATCGGACTGGTTCTTCAATCCGAACCAGGGCAACCTGAAGCCGGGCATCATCGGAGGCTCAGTGGTCTATTACAGCCCTACGAATGGTACTTGCCCCAACGCCAACTGTGTGTATGGTACGTCATCCAGTTCCCTTACGATCTCGGACGGCGGCGGAGAGTTCCTGTTCTCGAGCCTGGACATCGGTGCGTTAGCGAACGCCACGTTTACGGTCACGGGTTACCTCGGCGGCACTGAGGAGTTTGCTTCAACCTCCATCGTCGACTCCAGCTTTGGTCATCCAGCCGTATCGGGCCAAGCCCAGTACACGACCTACAGCGCCAGCGGCTCGATTACGGATCAGGGAGATACCGGGGCGGTATTGACGTTGTCTTCAGGAAGTCTGACCGACGAGGTCACGTCGCTCGTAATCACGGAATCTTCCAGTTCACCTTTCTACCTGGACAACGTGGACGTCAATACGTATCAGTCGAGCGGTTCGGGGCCAATTGGCGCGGCTCCGGAACCCAGCAGCCTGTTGCTGCTTGGTACTGGCCTGCTTGGCGTGGGCTTGGTCGCGCGGCGCCGCTTCGCTTTCTAGCTCTACACGGCTCCTCAATCATTCGGCCGGGCCTCTCGAACTCTCGTGGGGGCTCGGCCGAATTATTTAACTCCCTAGCTTGAACACCACTGTAATGGTGGCCTGCACCTCGGTGGGCTCGCCGTTCAGCAAATACGGTTTGTAGCGCGCCACCGCGACCGCATCCAGCGCCGCGCCACGCAGCAGAGGAGGGCCGCTGACCACATGCAGGCTCTCGATCTTGCCCGCCTTGGTGACGATGGCCTCCAGCACCACCGTGCCCTGCACTCCGGCGGCCCTTGCAATCACCGGATACACCGGCTGAATCGGCGCCAGCAGCAGCCCGGCGGTCACTCCCAAAGACAAGCGGGGCATCTCCGACTTTCTCGCCGGCGCCACAGTCACGCTTGGCGCTCCTGCTCCGGTACCAAACAGGCCGCCCGGAATTCCAGGGCCTCCCGGTCCCATCCGGAGCGCAGTGTTGATAGGGGGCGCGGGGTCATCCGTTGGCGTCCCGAGATGCGGCCAGATCAGCGGTCCTGACGAAATTGGCGCGGGACCCGCCGGCGCACTGATCGCGGTCGAGGAAGAAGCTGCGGGATTGGCCCGCACTGGCTCAACCGGCGGCCTTGGCGTCAGCAGGGGCAGGGCCAGATGGGGTGCGTCCACATGCATCGGCAGCATCTGTGGGTGGAACAGCGGAGCTGCAATCAGCAGGCCCACCACTGCGCATTGCAGCGTCATCGAACCCAGCGCCGTCCAGCGCTGTGTCCGCGAAACCTGCAATCCACGCGACTCCACCAGACATTCTTCGAACATAAGGCACCTCCACAAGAGATGGGATCGGTGCGCATCTGCGAGGAATGCGGCCAACACAGCGTTAGACACCAGCGCTGGATAAAGGTTCCCGTGCCGGACTACTTGGGAGGAGTGGGCGCAGTGTCTCCCGTGGCCGGCTGCTTCGCGAAGTCGAAGGTGCAGGGACGCCCGACGATGCCGAGGCCCTGGTCGCGGGTGCCCGAGCCCTCCGTCGCCTTGAACTGCGCCTTGACGTTGTAGCTGTAGCTCTCGCCCTTGTGGGCGAAGACCCCGCGCGCGTAGTCTCTGGACGCGACGATTCCCGAGGCTGCCAGTTTGGCGCTGCCGTCGGCCGCGATCTTGCCTTCGATCAGCAGGTAGCCGGGCTGACCCGCAGAGCCGTGTTCTCCGCGCAGGTTGCTGTTCTGGACGACGCTGGGAAAGGTCCAGGTGTAGCCTTCGGTATCTCCCTTTGCCGGGCAGGTGAGCTTGGTCGCCCAATTGCCATCGAAGGGATCGGCAGCAATCGAGACCGCCGGCAACAGCACCAGCGCCATGACCGCCAGAGGCCGGGCCACCTTAATCCATCCGCGAACGGGCTTCGGGGCGCACGCATGCGATACATCGAATGTCTTCATGAAGTCTCCTTAGCGTGAAGCGCACCAAAGATACCCCCACCCGAGAGCCATCGCAGTGATTCACATCACGTCGATGGACGGCTACCCCATTCCGCGGATTAGACTTGAAGAGCCGGGTGGCTCCTTGGACGGCAATCCGGAGCGCCCCCTCAAAGCATCGCCTCAGGAGTCTGACTTGGCCTATACCGACCTTCGCGACTGGATTGCGCAACTCGACAAGGCGGGCGAACTGAAGCGCATCCGCGAGGCAGTCAGCCCGTATTTGGAGATGGCGGCAATCGCCGACCGCACCGCCAAGCTCGGCAAAGGAACGGCCAAGGCTGGCGGACCCGCCCTGCTGTTTGAGAACGTCACCGGCTACGCCGGCGCCAAAGTCCTGATGAACCAGTTCGGCTCTGAACGCAGGATGAAGTTGGCTCTTGAGACGGACTCACTGGACGCAATCGCGGAACGCATCCGAACGCTCATCCATCCCGAATCGCCCACCAGCTTCATGGACAAGATCAAGCTGCTGCCCAAGCTGGCCGAGGTTGGCAGTTTCTTTCCCAAGGTGATTCCGGCCAAGGATGCTGCCTGCAAGCAGGTGATCCATCGCAGCGTGGACGATGGGGGGCAGGGAATCGACCTGCTCAAGCTGCCCGTTTTGACCACCTGGCCCGCGGACGGCGGTCCATTCATCACGCTGCCGTGCGTGGTCACGCGCGATCCCAGATCGGGCAAGCGCAACGTCGGCATGTACCGCATGCAGGTCTACGACGGCCAGACGACGGGCATGCACTGGCAGCGGCAGAAAAATGCTGCCGAGCATCTGCGCGACCGCCTGCGCGCCGCGACGGAAGGCGATTCGGGACGGGTCGACATCATGGCCCAGACCTCCGGCGGTATCGCACCCGCGGTTGAACCCGCTTCCATCCCAGCGACTACCTTGACCAAAGTCCGCGAGGGCCGCATGGAGGTTGCCGTCGCCATTGGGACCGACCCGGCGACGACATTTTCCGCCATCGTCCCCGCGCCGCCCGAGGTCGAGGAGTACTTGATCGCCGGCTTTTTGCGCGGCAAACCGGTGGAGCTGGTCAAAGCCGAGACGGTCGATCTGGAGGTCCCCGCACACGCCGAATACATCCTCGAAGGCTACGTCAACCTGGCCGAGCTGCGCACCGAGGGACCGTTCGGCGACCACACCGGCTTCTACACCATGCAGGACGAGTATCCAGTCTTCCACGTCACCTGCATCACCAACCGCAAGGACCCCATCTACGCCGCGACCGTGGTCGGCAAGCCACCCATGGAAGACTCCTGGATGGGCAAGGCGGTCGAGCGGATCTTCCTGCCGCTGATGCAACTGACGCTGCCGGAGATCGTCGATGTCTGCCTGCCGCCCGAGGCGGTCTTCCACAACCTGATGATCGTGTCGATCCGCAAGTCCTACGCGGGCCACGCGCGCAAGATCATGAACGGCATCTGGGCGATGGGCCAGGCCATGTTCACCAAGTGCGTCATCGTCGTCGACGAAGATTGCGACGTGCAGGATCTGGCCGAGGTGACCCTGCGCGTCGCCAACAACATCGACCCGGAGCGCGACATCCAGTTCACACTGGGGCCGGTCGATTCGCTCGACCACGCCTCGCGCCTGCCCAACTTCGGCTCCAAGATGGGCATCGACGCCACCCGCAAATGGCCTGCCGAAGGCTTCACCCGTCCCTGGCCGCCGATGCTGAAGATGGACCCCGCCGTCAGCGCCAGGATCGACGCGCTGTGGAAGAAGCTAGGGATAGAATAGCCGGACTACGCCGTCATCTTGCCATACGGCGAGATCAGGTAGAACGTGACGCTATCTTCGGTGCTGCGCTTGTGCAGCGTGCCCCGCGGGATCACCAGAATATCGCCCTTGCCCAGCAGGATCGACTTGCTTCCAGTGGACCCGGTCGCGTGCCATTCGCCGGGGCCCATCACGTGCGCACCCGTCGGCGTGCCGCCCACCTCGTACAGCGTCGAGCCGTCGATGATCTGGATAATGTGATCGCGCCCCTCATGCCACTCGAACTCCTTGGCGCTGGTATGCACCTCGGTGGTCATCACAATCGCGCAGGGAAACCCCGCAACCTGGCCGACCAGGTTGTTGTTGCCCGGCTTTGCCTGCAGTGCCTTGGCGTCCGCGTCGAGGTCCTTGGCGGTGAAGACCTTGAACGGCACGGCGGCAGCGGCCACATCCGCGCCTGGCGAGGCTGCTCCAGCCTGCGCAGCGGCCATCAGCGAATTAGTTAGGGTGAAGCCGGCCGCGGCGGCAACAGGGGCCGTGCGGAGAAAGGTGCGGCGAGACGTATTCTTGGCCATGCGTGGAAGTGAATCACATCCAGGCCTCCTCTGCCAAGAGGCCAGGCCTACTCCACGCTCTTCAGCGTAATCGCGGTGAGGTTGCGTACCCAGCGCTGCGGCTTCTTGTCCTCAGTGGAGACCAGCTTGAATGCGCCGTCCGCGCCCAGCGGCCTGCCGTCCATTGTGGTCGCTACCACCACGTCGCCCGTATGTTCCAACGCTTCAATCTCGGTGGCTGCGTAGAGCACCCAATACAGGTCCGTCCCCTCGGCCCGGATATAGCTGTGCAACATCTTCGACTGAGTCGTCTTGTCGGCGACAAAGCCGGCCTTCGCCAGCAGATCGCCCAGCGCCACGCCTGTATAGGTCTCGTCCATGTTGTTGTGCGCGTTGTGGACCTTCACCGCCTTCAGGGGCATGGCCTGCAAGTCAGCGATGGACAGCGCGGTCGCCTTGCCATCGACGGTCAGGGTCAGGCTGGTCGACGGATTTGCCTGAGTCTTGGCCGCCTGCATCGTCCCAGCCTGAGCAAGCATCGCCACCGGCACGCAATAGGCCATGCAAGCTCCAAGCCCAAACACCAAACCCGTACGTCTCGCCATAAGCCCCTCATGCCTTCCAGCCTATCGTGCCGCCATCGTATACTCAAGGCATGTCGATCCTGAAGAACACCGCCGCCATCGCCAAAGGGATGAGCATCACCTTCAGCGAGATGTTCAAGCCGTCCGAGGTGGAGAACTACCCCGACGGCCCCGGCCCCATGCGCGGCGCGCAGTTTCAGGAGCGGTTTCGCGGCAAGCACCAGTTGCAGCGCGACGAGAACGGCTTGGAGAAGTGTGTCGCCTGCTTCCTGTGCGCCGCTGCCTGCCCCTCCAACTGCATCTACATTGAGGCAGCCGAGAACACTGCGGAGCAGCGCATCTCCTCCGCCGAGCGCTACGCCAAGGTCTACAACATCGACTACAACCGCTGCATCTTCTGCGGCTACTGCGTGGAGGCCTGCCCCACCGACGCCATTACCCATGGCCACGGCTTCGAGCTTGCCAGCTTGAACGCGACCACCCTGGTGATGCGCAAGGAAGACCTGCTGGTCCCTACGCCGCCCATGCCCGATGCCATCGCATCCGCCAAGGACGAAGCCGAATTGCTGGCCTGACGGTTGGTCTTCAGCACACCAACATGGTGCATTCTTGGGCTTGGAACATCGAATAACTATGTCCACCTCTACCCAACATCCTCTGGAGAAGATCCTCGAAAGCCGCATCGCCATCATCGATGGAGCGATGGGCACGACCATCCGCACCTACGGCATGACGGAAGCGGATATCCGCGGCGAGCGCTTCAAGGACTCCACCAAGGACCTGCTGAACAATGGAGACCTCTTCAGCCTGACCCAGCCGAAGATGATCGGCGACATCCATCGCCGGTTTCTGGAGGCGGGCGCGGACATCATCGAGACCAACACCTTCGGCGCGACCAGCATCACCCAGAGCGAGTTCTTCGTGGAAGATCCGCGCGAGCATGGCGGCCGCAAGGACCCCGAGTTCTACCAGAAGATCATCGACGATCCTGCGCTCGGCGACCTGGCCTGGGAGATCAATGAGCAGTCCGCGCGACAGTGCCGCGAGTGGGCTGACCGCGTCGGCAACGCGACCGGACGGCAGCGCTTCGTCGCCGGGGCGATTGGGCCGCTGACCGTGTCGCTGTCGAACTCGCCCGACGCCGACGATGCGGGCTTCCGCGTGGTTTCCTTCGATCAGGTGAAGACCGCATATGCGCAGCAGGTTCGTGCCCTGATCGCGGGCGGCGTGGATCTGCTGCTGGTGGAGACGATCTTCGACTCGCTCAACGCCAAAGCCGCGCTGGTTGCCATCCGCGAGGTCTTCGACGAGGATAGTCTGGCTGCGAGTGGCCCCAATCAACGTAACCGGGAACTGCCGATCATGATCTCCGCGGCGGTCGGGCGCGGCGGCGAGACGCTGATCTCCGCGCAGACCACGGAGGCATTCTGGAACGCGGTGAAGCACGTCAGGCCGCTTTCGGTGGGGCTCAACTGCTCATTGGGACCCGACCTGATGTATCCCTTCCTCTCCGAGCTTTCGGAGAAAGCCGACGTGGCAATTTCGGCTTATCCCAACGCCGGCCTGCCCAACCCGCTATCGGAGACCGGCTTCGATCTGGGGCCGCAGGACATGGCCCGCTATCTGGGCGACTTTGCCCGGGGAGGGTTGATCAACATCGCCGGCGGCTGCTGCGGCAACACGCCGGAACACATCGCCGCTATCGCACGGGCGCTCGAAGGAGTGCCTCCGCGACCGCTGGTCCGGCACGAGGTCGCAGCGTGAGCGTAGAGACGAAGCCGCTCCGGCTATCCGGATCGCAGCCGTTCACCCAGCAGCCCGGCGTCTTCATCATGATCGGAGAACGCACCAACGTGGCCGGTTCGCCGAAGTTCGCCAAGCTCGTCAAAGAGGGCAAGTACCAGGAAGCCGTCAGCGTCGCCCGCCAGCAGGTGGAAAATGGCGCTAACGTCATCGACATCTGCATGGACGAGGGCATGATCGACGGCGTCGCCGCCATGACCCGCTACCTGCAATTGCTGGGCAGCGAGCCCGAGGTCGCCAAAGTCCCCTTCATGGTCGATTCCTCCAAGTGGGAGGTCATCGAGGCTGGCCTAAAGTGCCTGCAGGGCAAGGGGATCGTCAACTCCATCTCGCTCAAGGAAGGCGAGCAGAAGTTTCGCGAGAACGCCGCGAAGGTGCTGAAGTATGGCGCTGCGGTGGTGGTAATGGCCTTCGACGAGCAGGGGCAGGCCGCCACCTACGCGGAGAAGATCCGCATCTGCGAGCGCGCCTACCGCATCCTGGTCGACGAGGTCGGCTTCCCGCCCGAGGACATCATCTTCGACCCCAACATCCTCACAGTCGCCACGGGCATGGAGGAGCACAACAACTACGCGCTGGACTTCATCAACGCTACCCGCTGGATCAAGCAGAACCTGCCTCATGCCAAGGTCAGCGGCGGCGTCTCCAACATCTCTTTCAGCTTTCGTGGCAACAACAGGGTTCGCGAGGCCATGCACTCGGCGTTCCTCTACCACGCCATCGCCGCGGGCATGGATATGGGCATCGTCAACGCCGGGATGCTTGAGGTTTATGAAGAGATTGAACCCGAACTTAAAGTATTGGTTGAAGATGTACTGCTCAACCGCCGGCCAGATGCGACCGAGCGGCTGGTCGAATTCGGCGAAAAATTGAAGACCGAAAGCGCGGGCGAAGTAGCGACTGAAAAGAAGGCGGAAGAGTGGCGCAACGGCATCGTGGAGGAGCGTCTATCGCACGCACTGGTGAAGGGAATCGACGCCTTCATCGAGATCGACGCTGAGGAAGCGCGGGTCAAGCTGGGCCGGCCCCTGCTGGTCATTGAAGGCCCGCTGATGGCCGGCATGAGCGTGGTCGGCGACCTGTTTGGCGCGGGCAAAATGTTCCTGCCCCAGGTGGTCAAGTCCGCGCGCGTAATGAAGAAGGCAGTGGCCCACCTGACGCCCTACATGGAAGCCGAGAAGGCGGAAAGAATCGCCGCCGGCGAGGTGGTCAAGGCGCAGGGCAAAATCCTGCTCGCCACCGTCAAAGGCGATGTGCATGACATTGGCAAGAATATTGTCGGCGTGGTGCTTGCCTGCAACAACTACGACGTGATCGACCTGGGCGTGATGGTCCCCTGCGAAAGGATCCTCGAGCGCGCCCGCGCCGAGAAGGCAGACATGATCGGTCTCAGCGGTCTCATCACGCCGTCGCTGGACGAGATGGTGCATGTCGCCAAGGAGATGGAGCGCCAGGGCTTCACACTGCCCTTGCTGATCGGCGGCGCAACCACCAGCCGCGCGCATACGGCGGTCAAGATCGCGCCCCACTACAGCCAACCGGTGGTGCACGTGCTGGACGCCAGCCGCGCCGTGCCCGTTACCACCAGCCTGCTGAGCGATGATGGCAAGGCGGAGTTTGTGGCGCAGCATCGTGCCGACTACGAGGCCATCCGCAAGGCCCACGCTGCGCCGCGCCAGCAAGTCGTCTCGCTCGAGGTTGCGCGCAGCCGGCGGACGCCGATCGAGTGGCGCGCTGAGGACCTGCCCGCCCCCTCCTTCACCGGCGTACGCGTGCTGGAAAACTTCCCGCTGGCGACCCTGCGCGAGTTCATCGACTGGACGCCGTTCTTCCATACTTGGGGACTAAAGGGAATCTATCCGCGCATCCTCGAACATGAGGAGCAAGGGGCGCAGGCGCGCCAGATCTTCACCGAAGCCAACGCGCTGCTGGACGTCATCATTGCTCAGGACCTGATCACGGCCCGCGGCGTCTACGGACTGTTTCCCGCCAGCGCGGTGGGCGATGACGTCGAAGTCTACACCGACCCCATGCACGGAGAGGTGGTCGAACGTTTCCACTTTCTACGCCAGCAGGCGAACCGGGAAGGCAGCGAGCCCTGCCGATCGCTAAGCGACTTTATCGCGCCGCAGGCGACCGGACTGGACGATCACATTGGCGCCTTCGCCGTGACCAGCGGCATCGGCCTGAAGCAGTTATGCGACCGCTTCCGTGTCCAGAACGACGACTACAACGCGATCATGGCGGAGGCCATCGCGGACCGCCTGGCCGAGGCCTTTGCCGAGTGCCTGCACAAGCGTGTGCGCGATGAGTGGGGCTACGGGCTTGCCGAAAACCTCACTCCCGAAGAGCTGATCCACGAGAAGTATCGCGGCATCCGGCCCGCGCCAGGCTATCCCGCCTGCCCCGACCACACCGAGAAGGGCACCATCTGGCGCCTGCTCGATGTGCAGTCCAACACGGGAATGATGATCACCGAGTCGTATGCGATGTGGCCTGGATCCAGCGTCAGCGGTCTCTACTTTGCGCACCCGCAGTCACGCTATTTTTCACTTGGCAAGATCGATCGCGACCAGGTCGTCGACTACGCCGAGCGAAAGGGAATCAGCGTGGCCGAGGCCGAACGCTGGCTCGGGCCAAACCTCAACTACGACTCTGGGCGCTAACCTGGCGATAAAATAGTTGTATGTCCGAATTCCCAGAGAGCCAGCAGCCACAGCCCGATCGTGCGGCCATCCTGCACGTTTGCAAGCGTGAGATGCTGCGCCCTCTGCGCGATGAGATTTTGCGTATCTCCGGCTATGATGTTGACTCCACCCTTAGCGTCGGCGAGGTCTTGTCGATGTTCGCGGCGCGTCCCTATGCGCTGGTGCTGATCGATGTGGAGGGTGAGCGCGGCGTGCCCGAGGCAGAACAACTCTGCTCCGACATCAAGACCGCAAAGCACGATCAACTCGTCGCCTTTGTCTGCAACTGGCGGGTCGCCATCCTTACTGATTGTCCCGACGAGATCGTGCGTACCGAGTTTGATCCGGCAGCGTTTGTGCGCGGCGTTCAGGGCATCTTCGCGAAGACCAACGGCCAAAGTTAAGCCGTGCTCGCTCAGTGCGCAGCCCGCGGAATGCCCGACCGCTCCACTACCTGGCGCACCACCTGATACTCCGCCGGCGGCTGGAACAGGTTCGCGTCCGGCTCATTCAGCGACAGCTTTGCCACCACAAAGTTCTGCACCCCTGAGCGTGGATCGAATCGCTTGGTTATCAGGTTCAGGCCCAGTTGCGGTGAGTACCAGAACTCCTTCACCACCGGCTGCGCCTTCTCGTTGCCGAACTTGCCGGCCGCGAGGGTCGTGATCTCGCGGGAGCCGGTCGCCTCGAGATTCTCAACGGTCTTTTGTCCCAAGGCCTCATGCGTAATCGTAACCCCGGCATTTTGCGGGCTGGCACAGGCGCACAGCTCCAGGCCACCGATCCCGGCTGGCATCGCCTGCAACGCGGGTCTCACATACTTGGTCAGATAGCAGGTCTTCTCCGCCACGATGCAGTTGTAGAACTCATGCCGGTTGGGGTCGGCGTACTCAAGCGAACGCAAAGCCGGCTGGACGGTGTTGCCATCCGGGCTAAAGAACCGTCGCTCTTGGAAGATCCTTCCCGTGCTGTCCCGGGCGATGGTGCGCATGTTCCACACGGTCGCGCCGGTCCCATCCGCCAGAATCGTCGTCCACTCGGTGCTCACTTCCGCGGAGAACGGAGCATTGACGAGAGGCACAACATCGATGCTTTGCAGGGTGGCGACCGTCCGTCCGTCGCGCGCATGCGCTATCGACTGCGGCGGTGTCTGCGCCCTCACGGTCAAGCCAATCGCCAGCAAACTCACAGTTAGATAAGCAACTCTCATGGCCCCTACCTCGGTGCAGCCTGTCTACCATAGTGCGGTTCTGCGATCAAGTAACAAGTTGGACAATTTCAGAATCAGTGTGTGTCCGTTTTGCGTCTACTTCCGCTGGCCTCCGTGCTTGTATCCCCGCGCCGCACTGTGCTACAAGTAGGTATTCCAGTCTGCCTCGGCAGATTTGAATTTCATGCAGAGTGGTTGAGGGACGAGCCCTGCGACGCCACGACAACCGGACAGAACACGGTACCGGTGTCAACTCTCTCCTGGACTGGACGGATCAGCCGCAGGGAACATGAGATTCGGAGCACGCAGTCCGGGCCGGCCTGCACCCGCATTTCTCCTTCCTCGCAGCAAGCCCCCCAAGAGAGCCCGTCAGCAGCCATAGCACCTCCTCCGCCCGGAGAGAGTTAGATGGACTATTCGTGTAGCAACTATGAGCTTGCGTGCAACGAGTGCGGCAAGCGCTACGGCAACCGGCCGCTCTCGGCCTGCCCCGACTGCCTTGCCCCGCTCGAGGTCGTCTACGACCTGCTCAACGCCAAAGGTGTCTTCACCCGCGACTCCATTGCGCGTGGCCCAGCCAGCATCTGGCGCTATGCACGTCTTCTGCCAGTGCCGGAGGGCTTCCAACCCGACCTGCCCGTCGGCTTTACCCCGCTGGTCCATGCGGATCGTCTCGGCGCCCGCATCGGCGCCTCCAACCTCTACGTCAAGAACGATGCGGTCTGCTTTCCCACCCTTAGCTTCAAGGACCGCGTTGTCTCGGTGGCGCTGGCTAACGCGCGCAAGTTCGGCTTCGACACAGTGGGCTGCTCGTCTACCGGGAACCTGGCCAACTCTGTCGCAGCGCAGGCGGCACGGCTCGGCCTCAAGGCATGCATCCTGGTGCCCGCCGACCTCGAGCCCGCAAAAATCCTTAACACGCTGGTCTATGGTGCGCGCCTCATCCGTATCGACGGAAACTACGACCACGTCAATCGCCTCTCGACGCTCATCGCCGATGAATACAACTGGGGCTTTGTTAATGTGAACCTGCGCCCCTACTATGCCGAAGGCTCGAAGACCGTGGGCTACGAGATCGCAGAGCAACTGGGCTGGCGCCTGCCCGACAGCGTCGTGGTGCCCATGGCCGGCGGCAGCCTGATCCGCAAGATCCGCAAGGCCTTCAACGAACTGATCTTTCTCGGGCTGGTCAGGAAGCCAGCACGGCCGACGCGCTTCTTCGGAGCGCAGGCCACCGGCTGCTCTCCCATCTCGGTTGCGGTCCGTGAGGGAACGGAGGACATCGTTCCGCAGCGGCCCAACACCATTGCTCGCTCGCTCGCCATCGGCAACCCCGCCGACGGTCCAGCGGCAGCCAAGATGATCCTCCAGGATGGAGGCTGGGCCCAGGATGTCTCCGACGTCGAGATCGTCTCGGGTATTCAGGAACTCGCCGAGACCGAGGGCATCTTTACCGAGACCGCAGGCGGCGTCACCACCGCGGTCACCGCGCGGCTCTACGCAGACGGACGCATCGCACGCGATGAAACCACCGTCGTCTGCATCACCGGCAACGGCCTGAAGACAACGGATGCGCTGGCGGACCGCTACGACCTTGGCGAAGCCATCCGCCCGCGTCTGGCCGACTTCGACGCTTGCCTTCGCTCACTCGATGGAGAGACTGAACCAGAACTTGTTGCCGCAGGAGAAAGCTAATGCAAATCAAAGTTGTGCTTCCCACCGCCTTCACCCGCCATACCGATGGCCGTAAGCAGATCGACTCCACCGCGGCGAATCTGCCCGCGCTGCTCTTGGAGTTCGACCAAACATTCCCGGGGCTGTCTACTCAGATTAAAGACGAGCATGGAAAGCTGCGTAAGTTCATCAATATCTATATCAACGATGAAGACATTCGATTCCTCGGCGGCGATGCTTACGTATTTCAGGATGGCGATGAGGTGATGTTGATCCCCTCCATCGCCGGCGGCCACTGGGCCCGGCCCGGGCGATAGCACTTGCCACGCAACTAAAAAGGAGCGCCTTGGCCCGGCGGCCCCTCATCCTTGCGTTCCGCCCAGCACATGAACTGGCAACCTGAACTGGTATGCCTTCAGAATCCGTGATCCAGCAGAGCGACGATCAGCACGATCAGCAGGATCAATCCGAGACCGCCGCTTGGATAGTATCCCCACCCGCGGCTATACGGCCAGGTTGGGAAAGAACCAAACGCTAGCACTAGAAGAATTACAAGTAGGATGAGCATCCTTTCTCCTTGAGCGGCTGAACCTCGAAGCCACAATGGAGTTCATAGATGCCATGCATCGCCGCCGCGTTATCCGCCAGATTCTTTGCACGCGGCATGCAACGCGCCGCATCCCCTTCCTCTCTTACTACGTGAGTTGCTCTCTCGCGCCCCTGCGCGAATTTCAAAGGGAAGAAAGCAGGATTGCCATGTTTCTGGTACTCGCAGTGGTGCTGGTTGTGCTGTGGCTAGGCGGGTTTTTATTGTTCCATACTGCGGGCTTTCTTATCCACCTGCTTCTGCTGTTCGCGGTGATCTCGTTGGTTATGCACTTCATCACCGGCCGCAGCACCGTATAGTCCGAAGGCACGCACAAGAGAAAAGGCCGAGCCCAGCGGGCTCGGCCTTTCCGTTAGAAGCGGAGTCTACTGGTGGGCTACTGGCTGCGGAGTGGGCAGCACCGGTGGCATCACCGCCGCCAGCACCTCGGGCGTCTCTTCCGCCAGTGCGGGCAGATTCTCTTCGAGCGCAATCTGCAGCACCTGATCCATCTGCTCCACGAAGTGCAACTTCATCTCGGTCTTCAGCAGTTCCGGCATGTCGGCCAAGTCCTTGCGGTTGTCCTCGGGTACGATGACCTCAAAGATGCCCGCGCGGTGCGCTGCCAGCAACTTCTCCTTCAGGCCGCCAATAGAGAGCACTTTGCCGCGCAGCGTGATCTCGCCGGTCATTGCGATGTCGCGCCGCACCTTGATTTTGGTCAACGCGCTGGCCAGTCCGGTTGCCAACGTGATGCCCGCCGAAGGCCCATCCTTGGGGATTGCGCCCTCGGGCACATGCACATGGATGTCCACGTGCCGGTAGAACTCTTTGCCCAGGCCCAGGTGCTGTGCGCGGGAGCGGATGTAGCTGAGCGCAGCCTGCGCCGACTCCTGCATCACCTCGCCCAGCTGTCCAGTCGTGGTCAGCTTGCCCTTGCCGTCCAGAATCTGCACCTCGGTCTGCAGGATGGTTCCACCCACCTCTGTCCATGCCAGGCCGGTCACCAGGCCGATCTCGCTCTTCTCATGCACCTGCGAATCGCGGAACTTGGCCACGCCCAACAACTCCCCGACATTTTCGCCGGTTAGCACCTCGCGATGCTCCGGGCCGCTCTGCACCACCTTGCGCGCCACCTTGCGGCAGATATTGCCGATCTCACGCTCCAGGTTGCGCACCCCGGCTTCGCGGGTGTAGTTGCGAATGATCGCCTTGAGCGCGTCATCCTCAAACACGATCTGCTCTTCGGTCAGGCCCGTGCCTTCGCGCTGCTTCTTCACCAGGTACTGCCTGGCGATCTCCAGCTTCTCTATCTCGGTGTAGCCATGCAGCCGCAGGATCTCCATGCGGTCCTGGAGCGCGCCGGGAATGGTGTGCAGCACGTTGGCCGTGGCCACGAACAATACATTCGAGAGGTCGTACTCCACATCGAGATAGTGGTCCTGGAACGAACTGTTCTGCTCCGGGTCCAGCACCTCCAGCAGCGCGCTCGCCGGATCGCCGCGAAAGTCCGAGGCCATCTTGTCGATCTCATCGAGCATAAAGACCGGGTTCTTGGTGCCCGCCTTCTTCATCGATTGGATGATCTGCCCCGGCAGCGCGCCGATGTAGGTCCTGCGATGTCCGCGAATCTCCGCCTCATCGCGCACTCCGCCCAGCGACATGCGCACAAACTTCCGGCCCGTGGCCTTGGCGATCGACATGCCCAGTGAGGTCTTGCCCACCCCCGGAGGTCCGACGAAGCACAGAATCGAGCCCTTGGGATTCTTCACCAACTGGCGCACCGCAAGGAATTCCAGGATGCGCTCCTTGATCTTCTCCAAGCCGTAGTGGTCCGTGTTCAGGATGGTCTCCGCGTGCTCGATCGAGCGGATCTCCTTGGAGCGCTTCTTCCACGGCACCGCCAGCAGCCAGTCCAGATAGTTACGCGAGACCGTGGACTCAGCCGACATCGGCGGCATCGCTTCCAGCTTCTTCAGCTCCTGCAGCGACTTCTCCAGCACGTCCTTGGGCATTCCGGCGGTCTCGATCTTCTTCTTCAGCTCATCGAACTCCGACTTCTCGCCCCGCCCAAGCTCCTTCTGGATTGCCTTGATCTTCTCGTTGAGGTAATACTCCTTCTGCGCCTTCTCCATCTGCCGCTTCACCCGCGACTGGATGGTGCGGTCCATGTTCAACTTCTCGATGGCTACATCGAGCACATCACCCACCCGTGCCAGTCGCGTCTCCGGGTCGAAGACGTCAAGGAGTTGCTGCTTCTCGTCGATGCCTAGCTGCAGGTTGGCGGCAATGGTGTCGGCCAGCTTGGCCGGCTCGTCCATGCGCACACTGGCTGCCATGGTCTCGTGGTTCAGCGATTGCTGCAGCTTCACATACTGCTCAAACAGCGTATGCACGCGGTGCATCAACTGCTCCACCTGCGGCGTCACTTCGAGTTGGGTCTTGCCGGTGCGCACGGTCGCGACAAAGAAGCCGTCCTCGTCGTTCACCTCGATCGAGCGGGCGCGCTCCATGCCCTCCACCAGCACTTTGATGTTGCCGTCCGGCATGCGTACGCTCTGCACGATGTTGCCGATGGTGCCGGTCTCGTAGATATCGTCGGCGCTGGGCTCATCCACCGACGCATCGTGCTGGGTCGCCAGGAATATCTTGCGGTCTCCGGTCAGCGCCTCTTCCAGCGCGCGCACGCTCGACTCGCGTCCCACCACAAACGGAGTCATCATATGGGGAAAGATCACCATGTCCCGGATCGGCATCATCGGCAGTTTCCGGACTTCGCCGGTCAATACGGTCTTGGATTGGTTGGCCATGGTTCTCCCCATTTAGACGCATCGGCCTCCGGTAGGGTGCAGACCGGAGGTGAACACTTCCAGTGATTGTAATCGTTTCGGCGCCTCCCGCATCCCGCACTTTAGTGTGACCCGCAAAAATTTGCGCAGACCGCCGCACCAGCTGTATGCCGCAGACAAATCTCCGCTCACCGGGCTGCAAAGTTGTTGTTTCGAGCAGGGGGCGCTATTACCACGGTAATAGGGGAAGATTATCCAGCCTTCTCCAGCAGCATGGGCAGGGTCAGGCTGTGCTTCTTCACCATCTCCGCGGTGATCGCCAGGTCGGCGATCTTCTTGTTGCCGGGCACATAATACATCAGGTCCAGCATCAGCTCTTCCAGAATCATGCGCAGCCCGCGCGCTCCCACCTTGCGCTGCAGCGCCTCGCGGGCAATCTCCTTGGCGGCGTCGTCGGAGAATGTCACCTTCACGTTCTCGTAGTCGAACAGCTTTGCGTACTGCTTCAGGATCGCGTTGCGAGGCTTGGTCAGGATCTCGATCAGCGCCGCCTCATCCAGCTCATCCAGGATGCCCAGCACGGGAAGCCTGCCCACAAACTCGGGAATCAGCCCATACTTCAGCAGGTCCTGCGGCTCCGCCTGGCGCAGCAGCTCAGAGTCGCGCTGCGGGCGGATCGGGGTCACGTCGCCTTCCTTCGCATCCGGGTCGGCCAGCGCACGAAAGCCCAGCGACTTCTTGCCGATGCGCCGCCCAATCACCTTCTCCAGTCCAACAAATGCCCCGCCGCAGATAAACAGGATGTTGGTCGTGTCCACCGCAGTGAACTCCTGGTGCGGATGCTTGCGTCCGCCCTGTGGCGGCACATTCGCGACCGTCCCTTCCAATATCTTCAGCAGCGCCTGCTGCACGCCCTCGCCCGAGACGTCGCGCGTGATCGAAGGGTTCTCGTCCTTACGCCCAATTTTGTCGATCTCGTCGATGTAGATGATCCCGCTCTGCGCGCGTGTCACATCGCCTTCGGCGGCCTGCAGCAGCTTCAAAATGATGTTCTCGACATCCTCGCCTACGTAGCCGGCCTCGGTCAGCGTGGTCGCGTCCACGATGGCGAAGGGCACATCCAGCATCTTGGCCAGCGTCTGCGCCAGCAGCGTCTTGCCCGAGCCCGTAGGCCCCACCAGAAGGATGTTCGACTTCGACAGCTCCACATCGTTGCCGCGCGTCTTGTTCATCTGGATGCGCTTGTAGTGGTTGTAGACGGCGACCGCCAGCTTCTTCTTGGTCTGCTCCTGCCCGATCACATACTCGTCCAGAAACGCCTTGACCTCTTGCGGCTTGGGCAACTGCGCTGGCGCAACGCCTGGCGCCACCTCACCGCGGTCATCCTCCAGGATCGAGTTGCACACCCCAACGCACTCGTCACAGATGTAAGCCCGTGGATAGTCGGATGGCGAGGAGATGAGCTTGGCCACCGAATCCTGCGACTTGTGGCAAAACGAGCAGCGAAGCGATTCGTCTGAACCGCGGGATGTTTTCATGGTTGCCGCAACTCCTGGGGTCGAACCGGTCGTGCTGGGGACAGGGTTAAGTCTACACCCGAAGCAGGCCTTGTCCGGCTACACCGAGGTCACTGCCGTACCCCTTTTCGGTTACCGCGAACCTTCCCTTGCACTACTCAAGAGAACCTACCCCGGCGGGTTGGCCATCGACTTTTGACCGCATGATATAGTTCCGTGCATCCGAAAAGGGGCCGATCTTCCATGACTGTACCGTGCCAGCTCAGCGCAGCCGAAATGCGGGAGGCCTTCCGCCTCAACCTCAGTGCGTCCTTCTGGTGGAAGGCGGCATTCGGAAACTTCCGCGGCATCGTTTATCTTATCGTCGTGATCACGCTGATTGTGACGAAGCTTAAGGGCGACACCACGGTTGAGTGGCAAGGTGTCCTGACCTTGGTTGGCGTGGTTGTGTTGCTCTTCGGGCTGTATTTGGCTCGCATCCATCGCGCAATTATGAAGAAGGCCAAGGCCATCAGCGACGCGTGCAAGATGTTGACCATAGACGGCCAGGGAGTCACCGCGGAGGGCACAAACGGCTCCAGGACCTTCGTCCCATGGTCGGCAATTTACCGCTGGCGCGAGGGCAAGCTGGTCTTCACCTTCGGGGACGCCAAGACCTTCCGCACAATTCCCAAGAGCGCGCTGAGCGGGATGCAGGTCGATGAACTCCGGTCCCTGTTGCAGTCTCAGATTCAGATTCGCTGATTGCGCTTTGCATGCAGAAAGGCGCGAACCGAAGCCCGCGCCTGTTCCGTGGTTCCGATCGGCCCTAGGTTCTAGGCCGGTCGATGATGTCGTCGATAATGCCGTACTCCTTCGACTGTTCCGCGGTCATGATGAAGTCGCGCTCTACGTCGCGCTCGATCCGCTCCAGCGATTGCCCAGTGGATTTACTCATCAGCTTGTTGGTGATCTCGCGGATACGCAGAATCTCGCGCGCGTGGATGTCGATGTCGGTCGCCTGTCCGCTCAGCCCGCCCATCGAAGGCTGATGGATCAGGATGCGCGAGTTGGGCAGGGCGAATCGCTTGCCCTTCTTGCCCGCCATCAGCAGGAACGCGCCCATCGATGCGGCCTGACCGATGCAGAACGTCACCACATCGTTCTTGATGTATTGCATAGTGTCGTAGATCGCCAGGCCCGCGGTGATCGAACCGCCGGGCGAGTTGATGTAGAGCTGAATGTCCTTCTCCGGGTCCTCGCCGCTAAGGAATAGCATTTGCGCGATGATCACATTCGCAATGTTGTCGTCGATCGGCGTGCCCAGAAAAATGATATTGTCCCGCAGCAGACGGCTGTAGATGTCGTAGGCCCGTTCGCCCCGGCTGGTCTGCTCGATCACCATCGGTACTAATCCCATATCACTCCCTCTTCCTTGCGGTTGTCTCTCTGGTTGTGTCTTTTGGTTGTCATTCCCGAAGGGAATCTGCTTTTGTCTTTTCGCTGACTTGCTGACCCGCTGTCTGTCTAGCTCGCCAGCTTCTTGTAGAGCACATCGCTTGTCTTCTCGCGGCGCAACTCCTCGCGCAGCCGCGCCATGCCGCCGTCCTTGTTAAGCCGCTCGCGTAGCGTATCGTACGGCTCGCGCGCCTGAATGGACAGCATCAGCACACCGTTGTCCAGCTCTTCGTCGCTGATCGTCACGTTCTCCGCGTCCGCAATCCGGTCCACCACCAGCGAGGCGCGCACCTCGCGCTCAGCTTCCTCCCGCTGCGCCGCACGCAGCCGCGCGAAGTCCAGCTTACGCATATCCTCCGCCTGCATCCCTTGCTGCGCCAGCGCGCGCAGCCCACGCTCCAGGCGCGCATCCACGCGCTGCTGCACAAACGACTCCGGAACCGGGAAGTGGTAGCGCCCAATTAGCTCGTCCAACATCTTGTTCTTGGCAGCCGACTCCAGCGCATCGCGCTTCCGCCGGCCCACGCGCTCGCGAAACGTAGTCTCAAACTCCTCCCAGCTCTCGGCGTTGCCCAGTTGCCTGGCCAGCTCCGCATCGCGTTCCGGGAAGATCTTTCGCTTGATCGCCTTCACCGTGACGTCGTAAGCAACTGTCTGCCCCGCCAGCTTCCGGTCGCCAAAGTCAGCGGGATATACCACTTCGAAGGTCAGCTCCTGCCCCACCTTGGTGCCACGCAGTGCTTCGTTGAACGCAGGCAACGTGTTCCTGCCGCCAATCTCGATCAGCACGTCGTCCCCGGTGATGGGTTCCTGCCGCGGCTCCGTCGAGGTCACACCCTCCTCGGTCACCGTCTGCGCCAGCGGCTTCACCTCACCGCGAAACTGGATCTCCGCCCAATCGCCGTCGGCCAGCGCGCGGTCTTCTTCCACCGGCTCCACGGTCGCCTGGCTGTCCAGCAGACGGCCCAGCTCGGATTCGAACTCCTCGTCGGTCAGCTCGACCTGCGGCTTCTCCACCTGCACCGTCTGGTAGCCGGCAATATCGAACTCCGGCAGCACCTCGAACGCCGCCTTGAAGCGCAACGGCTCGCCATCGTTCAGTTGCAGGTTCAGCAACTGCGGCTCCGATACTGGCTGCAGTTTGCGCTCCTCAATCGCCGTGCGGAAGCGCTCCGACACCAGCGACTCCATCACCTCCTGGCGCAACTCCTTTGCGAACTTCGAGCGCACCAGCGATTCAGGCACCTTGCCTGCGCGGAAGCCGGGAATGCGCGCCAGCTTCTGGTACCGCTTGATCACAGTACGGTAGGTCGTCGAGACCTCATCCGCCGGCACTTCAACCTCGACCTCGCGGGTAAGATAGGGATTCAGCGACGGCCCGGGTTCAGGCTCGTGGCTATGGTCGTGCTCGTGGTCATGTTCGTGGCTGTGCTCGTCCTGCCCGGCGAGTGCTGCATCCGGCTGCTGTTGCGCAATCTCGTCCGCGGTTGGTTCGGTTGCTTCGGTCATTTCGGTGGGATTCAAATCGATGCCTTCCAGAGTGTGCCTGAAGATGGGCCGCCGCTCTTCTATGAGCGCTGAACGCGACCGGCGCCTCACATTCCACTCTACGAGCCTTGCGCGTGGAGGGTCAAACGCGCAGATCTGGGATTTCGGCCGCGCTCCTGCTACATCGGTGCTTGCGTCCCATCCAGCGCAAACAGCTCCAGCCGCATCTTCCACTGGGTTGACTCTCCCGGCTGCAGCACCACCATTCCGGTGTCAGTATCCTTGCTCCACTCCTTCCCGAACGGATCGTCGAAGTTGAACTGGGGGCTGATCGACACGTAGTCCCCGTTCGCTGGGGAGACCACCCGCATCACCTTGATGGTGGGGCTGAGAACGGTCAACCGCAGCCCATAGCCGTTCACGGAATCGATCAACTCCGCCACCGGTCCGGGATCCAGCAAGTTCTGATGCAGCGCCCCAAAGGCGTCGTCCAGAGTCATGGTCCCCAGCCGGGCTCCGCCGGGCATGGTGAAGTCGTAGGACGTGCCCGCCACCGGCAGTAGAACCCCACTGGGCAGGCCTGTCTTTCGGTCGCGAATCTCTTCGCGCACTTCGCCGGGAACGTGCAGCCTAATCTGGCTCCGGTTGCCATCTAGAACGGCAAACCTGGGATGCCAACCGATGCCGATCGGCTCGGGCGCATCGCCATCGTTGCGCGCCGCAACCGTCACCTCGATCGACCGGCTGCTCAGCAACAGGGTGACGGTCACGTCGGTCCTGGACGGCCAGTGCGCGCCGAAATCGCCGGTGTGGAACTCCGCCTGCGCATGTCCGCCGTCCGGTAACGGGGTGGTGTCCGCGGACTCTGCCGACCGCGCCAGCAGCAGCCCGCCCGTGGCCTCCAAGCCCGCGCCATCCGTGGCGGGGAGGGCGATGGCATGACCCCGCCAAGCGGTGGAGAGATGGCCCCCGGCTTGCCCAGGTGTCCCCCATATGCTCCCCGCCCAGGGCAATTCAAACGCCCCCCCCATGGCCAGGCTCTGCTGTCCACCCGCGTCGTCCCCCATGCCCGACATCGCGTTTGCCGCAGCTTCGAGCGGAGGGGAGGCCATCAGATTCACTTCGCCCCTGCCGGGAAGGTAGGCAGCGATCTGCAGCACGTTCATGCCCCGGCCGGGCAGGATGGTGGCGGATATAAACTCCGGCGCGGTGTCCCCCATCAGCCGCGTTCGTTGCAGTACGATGGCCTCCCGGCCTCCAGGCCGCGGCACCACCACGTCCTGCCGCTCGGTGGTCGCAATCTTCGCCTTCAGTCGATGAAAGTTTCCCAACCCGTGCTCGCGGTAAACAACCGCCAGCGCAATCATCAGCAAAGCGAGGGTAACGCCGGTCACCAAACCCGAGCGCATCAGGCCCTTGTTCCAAATCCTGTGGTGCAGCGCGGAGAACCGCTGCCGCAACATCTCCAGATACAAAATGACGATCCGTGGGGCTTCCAAGTCGTTCGCGCGTCTCCCTGTCTACTCGGATGTATTCTAACCATGCGGAGGTAGTCCCGGTTTGTTGCCAGTCGTTTTGGACCGCCTCCAACGGGGGAGATCGACCCCTCCAGCTGCGCCATTCTCGTGCTACGCCCCTCAGACCTTTGCCCAAAACTCTGCGCCAACCTCCAACTCCCGCACCCGACCAGGCCCGCGTCCGCGACGCAATCGTGACCTGTCAACTCTGTCCCCGCCTGCGCGAATACTGTACCCGCATCGGCCAGACCCGGCGGCGCGCCTACCAGGACCAGGCCTACTGGTCGCGCCCAGTCCCCGGCTTCGGCGATCCCGGCGCCCGCGTCCTCATCCTTGGTCTCGCTCCGGGCGCCCACGGCGCAAATCGCACGGGACGTCCGTTTACCGGTGATGGCTCCGGCGACTTCATGTACCCCGTCCTCCACGAGCTCGGCTTCGCCAGCCAGCCCCGCGCCACCTCACGCGACGACGGCCTTTCGCTGCGCCACTGTTGGATAGGCTCGGTCGTCCGCTGCGCGCCACCTGGCGACAAGCCTACGCCGCAGGAGATTCGCAATTGCGCCGTCCATCTCGCGGCCGAGATTGGCGCGCTGCCCCGCGTGCGCGTGGTCGTCTGCCTCGGCAAAATCGCCTGGGACGGCTTCCTCGCCCATCTCCTGCTTACCGGCGCCATCGCTCGCCGCTCCGATTACCGGTTCTCCCACGCCGCCGAATACACCCTGCCCAGCGGCCTGCACCTGCTCGCCAGCTACCATCCATCGCTGCGCAACACCAATACCGGACGCCTGGACCGGGGCATGTTTGAGCGCGTCTTTGTGCGCGCAAGGGAACTCGCCGGCCTGCGCTGACGCGTCTTTCGCCAAGATCGGCGCAACCAATCGCCAGCGCGGGGAGTCTAACTTCCAGGCGAACAACTTTGCCTCTGAAGGAGATCGGTATGAGTGCGAAAGGCGTGTGTATTGCGTTTGGCTTGGGCTTAGCGGCGGGAGCCGCGGTTGCTCTTCTCTATGCTCCGCAAACCGGGGCCAAGACCCGCAAGCAACTGCGCCGGGGCATCGACGACGGCGTCGATTATCTTGAGGACGCGGCAGCCTACCTCAAAGAGCAGGCCGAGAACCTCAGCAAGGAAGCACAAAAGACCATCAAACGCACCAGGGGACAAGTGGAAGAGGTCGTCGAAAAGGCCAGCGACGTCGTCACTGCCGCGGTCAGCGACGCCGTCAAGAGCGTTCAGTCCCTGATGTAATCGCCACGTGTATTCTCGGGGCTTGCCTGCGGGCAACAACTGTTCCTACTCCGGCGGCCCCACCGTCACCACAAAATACGCAATCTCCGCATCGCTCTTGTTGGCGATCCAGTGCTCGTCGCCGGCGCAGCACAGGCCCACATCGCCAGCCTCCATGGTGTGCTCGGTCCCATTCAGGTAGAGCGTCGCCGTGCCGCGCTGCATCAGCCATATCTCGCTGTGCTTGTGGGTCCCCACCGCCTCATGCGGCGCGCCCGCCTGCTGCACGCTCTCGTGCATCTCTAGCCGGATCGTGCCGCCCGAAAGCATCCCGGTCAGGAACTGATGCGACTCATGCCCGCCCTGCATCCCCCGTCCCGCTTGCGGCTTGAAGACACCGGACGCCAGGTCTTTCAACGGACGTGGTGCAGCACTAGCGGCAGCCTGCCCAGCCGCCTGACCCTCGGCCTTCGCGGTCATCGCGGCAGCCCCCAGCGCAGCCGCCAGCAACCCCGCAAAATCTCTTCGATTCAATTCATCCATTGGCTCTCTCCTCCATCGATTCGCCCACACAGCACAACGCCCCGGCAAATTGCCGAGGCGTCGAGTCTATCTTTTTTGCCCTTCAATTTACCACTCACCGCTTACCACTGTCCCTACACCGTCGTGAGCGCCAGCCCTGCCACCTTCTCGTCACCATCCGCGCCGTCGGGCGAGACTGACCGGTAGAACAACTGATTGTTCTCCATGTACACCTCCAGGAAGGCCGGCCGCTGCACGATCCCGCCCGCGATCAGCGCCTCCGACAGCGGATCTTCGACGAACCGCTGCAGCGCGCGCCGCAATGGCCGGGCCCCGTACGACCGCTCCGAGGAGGTCTTCTCCAGAATCCACTGCTTGGCATCGTCGGTCACCGAGAGCGTGATCGCCTTGTGCACCAGGTTGGCGTTCAACTGCTGTACCAGCAGCTCCATGATCTGCATCAGGTCGGAGTTCGAAAGCGACGTGAAGATGATGATCTCGTCCACGCGATTCAGGAACTCCGGATTGAAGGTGCGCTTCACCTCGCCCTTCACCAACTCCTCCATCTTCTCCAGGATCATGTCTTCCTTGCCGCTCTGGAAGCCCAGACCTTCGCGTTTCTGCAGATGCTTGGCTCCGATGTTGGAGGTCATTACTACGATGGTGTTCTTGAAGTCCACCGTGTTGCCCAGCCCATCCGTCAACTGGCCATCCTCAAACACTTGCAGCAGCAGGTTGAAGACATCCGGATGCGCCTTCTCGATCTCGTCCAGTAGCACCACCGAATAGGGTGACCGTTTGACTCGCTCGGTCAACTGGCCGCCTTCCTCGTAGCCCACGTATCCCGGAGGTGAGCCGATCAGCTTGCTCACCGAATGCTTCTCCATGAACTCGGACATATCGAAGCGGATCAGAGACTTTTCCGAGCCGAACAAGAACTGCGCCAGGGTGCGTGCCATCTCCGTCTTGCCCACGCCGGTCGGCCCAAGGAACAGGAAGCTCCCAATCGGCCTTGCCGGGTTCTTCAGCCCCGCGCGCGAACGCCGAATTGCCCGCGCCAGCGCCGAGATCGCCTTATCCTGCGAGATAACGCGCTTGTGCAGCTCCTCCTCGACGCGCAACAGCTTCTGCGTCTCCTCCTCTTTGATCGAGGTAATTGGCACGCCGGTCCAACGGCTCACCACGTCCTCGATGTCCTCGCGGGTCACGATCCCCGCACTCGAGTCGTCGAGGTGATATTTGTCACGCAAGGCTCGCAGGTTCTCGCGCTCCTTCCGCTCCTCGTCCGAGTAGAACCGCGCCTTCTCGAACTCGTGGTTGGCAATCGCGTTCTCCATGCGATGTACGATGAACTTGATCCGCTTCTGCACCTCGGTCAACTCCTCGGGCAGGGAGGTCTGGCGCAATTTCACTCGCGCGCCAGCCTCGTCGATCAGGTCGATGGCCTTGTCCGGCAGGAAGCGGTCCGGGATATACCGGCTGGAGTGCGACACCGAAAAAGTAATCGCATCGTCGGTGTACGAGACCGCGTGGAACTTCTCGTATTTGTCCTTGATCCCCTGGATGATCTTGATCGCGTCTTCTTCGTTGGGCGGAGGCACCTTGACCGCTTGGAACCTGCGCTCCAGTGAACGGTCCTTCTCAATCGATTTGCGATACTCCGCCGGCGTGGTCGCTCCAATGCACTGGATCTCGCCCCGGGACAATGCTGGTTTGAGGATATTGGCCGCATCCAGGGAGCCCTCCGCCGACCCCGCCCCCACCAGCGTGTGCAGCTCGTCGATAAAGACGATGGAGTTCTGATTCTCCATCAACTCCTTCATGATCGTCTTCAGCCGCTCCTCAAATTGCCCGCGATACTTCGTTCCTGCGACGATCAGAGACAGGTCGAGCGCCAGCACTCGCTTGTCCGCCAGGAAGCTGGGCACCTCGCCGTCAGCAATCTTCTGCGCCAGTCCTTCAACAATCGCGGTCTTGCCCACGCCCGGTTCGCCGATCAGTACCGGATTGTTCTTGGTCCGCCGGCATAGGATCTGGATCACGCGGTCAACCTCGTTGTCGCGCCCCACCAGCGGATCGAGCTGCTGGTCCATCGCGCTCTGGGTCAGGTCGCGCGAGAACTCCGCCAGCATCGACTGCTCGCCGCGCTGCCCTTTGCCCTGTTGCTGCTGAGGCGCCTTCTCCTGAGTGGTCCGCTGCAGCTCCTCACGGATGGCCGGCAGACGCAGCCCGCGTTCGGCCAGAATCTCCGCCGCGAAGCACTTCTCCTCGCGCAACAGTCCCAGCAGCAGGTGCTCGGTCCCGATGTGCTTGTGCGAGAGCCGCTCCGCCTCCTCTGCCGCATAGGCGAGCACCCGCTTGCATTCGTTCGACAGCGGCAGGTCGACCGAGGTCGAAACCTTCTCGCGGATCGTCGTATGTCCCTCAATCTGCTTGCGTATTGACTCTACCGACGCGTGACTCCGCAGGAAGCGATTGGTCAGTGCCTTGTCCTCCCGCAGCAACCCGAGCAGCAGGTGCTCCGTCTCGATATAGGGCGACCCGAACTGACTGGCCTCGTACCGCGCAAAGAAGATTACGCGGCGCGCCTTCTCCGTATAGCGTTCGAACATTTTTCCCCTTTAAGCCGGCCACTACACCTGCCCTTGATGAATCCAAAGACCGCGATGCAGTACCATCCATCCAGCCCGTCCCTGCGCCAACCGCTCGCCGGGACCCATCAGGGCGTCACCGGAATTCGCCCTCCGGAGTACAGATCACCCATTCCACTCTTAACAGTGTATTCGCATACGGCAATTCTCTGAAATCACTCCAAAGTTTTGCCTAAAGTAGCACCTTTCTTGGACGCCCGCTGTGCAAAAGAGGCACCAAACCTAGTGCAAGTCCTACCGCTCATTCGTACTGTCATCCCGCGGCGACGCACCCGAGTCTCGTTCTTCGCTCTCACGCGAAGCGTCCAGGACGGCACGAAGTGCACCATCCTTCAGCCGCAGCACCCGTCCACAGCGCCCGGCGAACTCCATGTTGTGGGTCACCAGCACGCTGGTCAATCGATGCTCCCGGTGCAGGGATTGAATCAGTGCGAACACCGCTTCCGCCGTCTTGCCATCCAGGTCGCCGGTAGGCTCATCCGCCAGCAACAGCTTCGGCCCGGTCACCAGAGCCCGAGCCAAACTCACCCGCTGTTGTTCTCCGCCGCTCAGCTCGCCCGACCGATGGCCCGCCCGCCCCGCCAAACCCACCTCACCCAGCCAGGTCCGCGCCTTCTCCAGCGCCGCAGCCTTCCGTTCTCCCCGGGCCAGCAGCGGCATCGCCACATTCTCCACCGCGGTAAACTCCGGCAGCAGGTAGTGGAACTGCCACACGTAGCCCACGTCGCGATTGCGAAACTCCGCGGCCTGCCGCGTATTCAGCCCGCCCACACGCACTTGGCCCGCGCCAGCCTCGCCGACCCACACATCGCCAGCCGTCGGCCGGTCCAGCGCCGCCAGCAGGTGCAGCAGGGAGCTCTTGCCCGAGCCGCTCTCACCCACAATCGCCACCATCTCCCCCGCCGCCACCGTAAAGTCCAGCCCGCGAAACACCACTACCTCGCCCCGAGTGCCATCGTCTCCGCCGCCTGCGCGCGCAGCTTCGACCCCACTCCCCGCCCCTGCGCCCTTGGCGACCGCCGGATAGATCTTCGTCAGCCCTTCCGCCCGTAGCATCACCGCCATGTCGCCTCTGTTTCTGAGATAGGTCCGGGCTTTAGCCCGGACAATGACGAACATCGGTAGGGTTGGGGCTTTAGCCCCTGAGACAGCCCTTCGCTCAACTCGCCGCCCCCGCATGCCCGGGAAAATTCCCCAGCGCAATTGCAATCCGGTTCCACGCATTGATGGTCGTGATCGCCAGCGTCAGGTTCACCGTCTCCACTTCATCGAAGTGCTCGCGCACCTGGTCATACACCGCATCCGGCGCGTGCCCATCCTGAATATTTGTCAGCGCCTCGGTCCACGCCAGCGCTGCCCGCTCCCGCTGCGTGTAGGCACTCGACCCTTTCCACTCCAGCAGGCCCGCGATCCGCTCCTCCGGTTCGTTCCGCTTGCACAAGTCCGCCGAATGCAGCCCGATGCAGTACTCGCATCCATTCAGCAGCGAGGCCAGCAGCCGCACCAGCTCCAGCAGCACCGGCTCCAGCCCGCTCTCCGTGTTCAGATAGTGCTCCAGCGCCCGCATCTTCGACAACCCCTCCGGCGCCAACTGCCCATACTTCAATCGTGCCGCCATAGATCACCTCATCTAAGAAAGATCGCAAAACCTGCCATCACCATTGAAACCGCCGAGACTGAGGCAACGGTATAACACCTCCTCTTCAGCTTGCCGTTTGGATAAAGCCGAGCATATTCAGAGAGAAGTCGACCCGTTTTTCCCATGTGCCAGAAGGCAGGGAAGAAGCGTTCATCCGGAGGTAAACGTCGATTTACTTCATCAACCATCTCCTGCCATATGTAAGACCATGCAATTCCACAGCCCGCATTAAGCACCGGCCAGCTAACAATGCAGACCACATGGAACCCTCTCATCTGGCGCCCATGGCATATCTATTCATATCGCAATGCCTCCGCGGGCAGCACCTTCGCCGCGCTACCGCTGGGATACAGTGTAGCCAGCAAGCTCACCCCCAGGCTTACCGCGCCCACGATTAGCGCATCCACCAGCCGTGGCGCGAACGGCAGGTAGTCGATGGAGTAGACCGAAGCGTCCAGGTGAATGAAGCGATAGTGTCCGCCCACCCAGCTCAGCGCGTAGCCAAGCACCAGGCCCAGCGCCGTGCCAATTACTGAGATCAGCAGCCCCTGCAGCAGGAAGATGCGCCGGACTTGATCCACGCGCACGCCGAAGCTCATCATAACCGCGATGTCGCGCGTCTTCTCCATCACCATCATGGTCAGCGCGATCAGGATATTCAGCGCGGCCACGCACACAATCAGCGCCAGGATGATGAACGTCACCACCTGCTCCAGCCGCAGCGCGCGGAACAGCTCGCGGTTCTGCTCCATCCAATTCGTCGTCTCGAAGCCGCCGTGCCTCATCTCGTTCGCTGCCTGCTCGATCTCGCGCCCCAGCGCGTCGGCCTTGTACATATCGTCGACCTTGAAGTTGATCGCCGAGATCAGGTCCGGCTCGCTAAACAGCCGCTGCGCATCCGCCAGCCGGATAAATCCATAACTGGAGTCGTACTGATAAAACCCCGAGCTAAAGATTCCCGCAACCAAGTACCTCTGATACTTCGGCACCAGCCCCAGCGGCGTCAGCTCCCCCTGCGGCGAGGTCACCAGCACCGTGTCGCCCACCTCGGCGCCAATCGATTCTGCCAAGTCCTGCCCAATCACAATCGGCGGGATCAATGCCAGTACACCAGAGTCGGGCGTGGGCACTTCATCCCAAACTGCAGCCTGCGGATCGAGCCCGGCCTTGCTCGCAGGGAATGATTCTCGCTTGATGGGTTCCAACGCCTTCGCACTACCTTGTTTCACAAGCTGCAACAGGTCCGACACCGTGTTCTGGTCCGCCGGAACAATGCCCTCAATCAGCGCCCCCGCGCTCTTCGCCCCACGCGAGATCAGTACCTCCTCATACAATCCCGGAGCCGCCGCGGTCACATGCTGTAGCCTCCGCAGCCGCTCCAGCAGCGGCCGCCAGTCGCGAATGCCATCGGCGGAGATGCGCATCAGCATCACATGCGCGGTCGATCCCACCAGCCGCTCCTGCAGGTCGCGCCGCATTCCGTTGGTGATGGCCAGCGCGATAATCAGCGATGCCACGCCAGCGGCCACGCCGATCACACTGATCAGCGTGATCACGCCGACCACCGCCTGCCGCCGCCTCGCCCGCAGATACCGCGCCGCGATAAACAGTTCAAAGCGCATTGTCGACCAACCTAGCGGGATAAATCGACAGCTCTGGCGGCTCGATTTCCGCCGATTCCGCGGCAAAATGGATGAACGAGTTCCACCCTCCTACAAATAGCGAGTATCGGGAAGCAGTATGTGGAATTACCGGCAAGTTCAAGCGGAGTACGTCGTACTCGCGCGTAACGTAGCCGTCGATGTAACTTGGCTTGTCGTAGCCATAGGTGGCTGCCTTGTATCGAGCGTCCTTCCATGGGGGCTCGATAACCAGATACTGCAATCCACTCACAGACATTGTGCCTTCTACATAGCCCTCGGTCTGGACTGGATCAATCATGCCAATGTCCCACTTGATCCGAAACGAAGCGGTCCTTAGGACATAGTCGATCGACACACCCAGCAAGTAGGCGTCATGAAGGCCGTTTGGGGTGCGATCGACGACCTCTTCAATCGTCATCGCACCACAGCCTTCACTGCCACCACATTCTCATAGCGGTCGTACACGCGCACGGCCAGCACGTGCTCGGCGGTGCTCAAGACACCCGCTGCTGCGTCAGGCGAGACCGCAGGCACCGCTGCGGTAAAGTCATAGCGTTCTTCCAAAGAGTCCGACACGCGCCCCACCGGATCAAGATACCGCCACGGGCCTGCGTCCACGGAGTACTCCGCATGGCTGATCGGCGAGGTCGCATCCTTCGCGCTAAAGGTCGCATGAATCTTGTTTCCCGCCACCATCGTTGCGGTCAGTGTGCCCGGTACCGGCGGAGTGGTGTCGACTACAAACGCTGCACTTACCTTCTCGCCGGTCAGCGCATCCGCCTCGGTGTGGTTGGGCGCGTCGCTCGCCACCACCTTCAACTCATAGTTGCCATCCGGCAACAGCGCCGAATCGAAGCTCAGATACTTCTCGGTGATCTTGTCCTTCAGCAACCGCCAGTTGCGCTCGCCCATCCCGCGATACCAGACGCTGAAGATCAGGTCGTCGCCGTTATCGTCGTGCGCCGACCAGCGCACCGTGATCGCCGACTTGTCCTTCTGCGCCATTAGCGGCTGCGCGTTCGCATCCGGAGTAAACCCGATTGGCTGCGCGCCATTCGCTGGGGCAGGGAAGGCCACCTGCACCGTGGCCCCTTGTGGTTGCGCAGGGTTCGCGACGACCCGCGCATCTGCCTGCACCACAATGTCGTCCACCACCGGCGCCAAGTTCTTCTGCAGGTAATTCAGCCCGACAGACTGGATCGCTCCCGCCGCCCGCAGCACCGCCTTCCACTGGGCAAAGCGTCCGCCAGGAACGGTAACCTCGCCGCCGCGCGACACCGGCGACCACTCACTCCAACCCATCAGCGGGCTTTCCACGTTGCCGCTACGCACAAACAGGTCAAATCCCGAGGCTGGTCCAGCCGCACCCTCAGGCATCAGCTCCACTCGGCCCCACTGCGAGAACGCCTCCGCGTCGAAGACCTCGCTAGTATACGTAGCGTTGGCCGCAGGCTTATCCTCCAGGCGAAAGACCTTGCCGCTGTTACTGGTCGCCACCAGAAGTCCACCGGAAGCCGCCGCGAACGCCATCCCCTGCGATGCATCCAGATGAGTCACGTCGGTGAACTGCCCCGCAACCGCCGTGTCCACGCGGTACACGCGTCCGCGATTGCCGGTAGCGGCCAGCAGGCTCCCGTTGTGGTAAGCCAGCGCATAGACCACGTCGTCTTTCAGCGCGAGCAGCTTGCCAGGGCTTCCGTCGGTTGCAATCCGGTAAATCTCCGAGCCTTCCGGGATCAGCGCATTTGCGGTCGCCGCGTTGGCCGAACCGGGCTGCGAAAATGTGACGGTCACCCCGACGCTTCCCGTCACCGGCAACGGCGGAAGTCCAGGACTGGGCACGCCCGCCGCCGGCCGGGTGCCCACCCCGGCAGCATAGACGTTCCCCGCGTCGTCCATCGCCAGCGCGGTGATCTCCTTCTTCGGTGCGGCATACACGGCAAACGGCTTGGCTCCTGCCCGGTTTGTGTTGATCTTATAGATCACACCGCTGCCGTCGCTCCCCGCCCAGAGCGTCCCATCGGGGGCCATCAGAAGGCAGCGAATGTGCTGATCGACAGTCCTGAACGCGACCTCCGGCTTGCCTCCACCCGCAGGCACGCGATACACCGCCGCCGGCGCACCTGCCGCGATGTAGATATCGCCAGCCTTGCCTGGCGTTCCTTCGGCTTGGACTACATCCCACAGATACTTCGGCTTCTCCGTGGTCGTTGCTGGATCAAAGATGACCGTCGCGTCGGCCGGGGTCGCCCCAAGCCGGTACACCTTGCCGTCGGGCAAGGTTGCTGCGTAGATATGACCGTCCGTGCCCAGGCGCAGCGCCTGCACCGCCAGCTCTTTGCCCTCAAGTACCTTCGCAGCCTTCCCGTCGGAAGCGACACGCATGACGATCGCTGCGCCCGCCGCCGTCCCGCCCAGGCCGACATACGCGTTGCCGGCCGCGTCCTCCGCCACCGACCACACATAGTTGCCGCTCGACTGATAGAGCAGAGAAGCCGCCGGCCCAGGCTCGATCTGGCCATCGCTGCGGATGGCCACTCCGTCGGGCGTGCCGCGCTCCATCTCATCGTAGCGCGAGACCGTCCACAGTTTCGTTCCCTGCGCCTGCGCGGCCAGCGCGCCCCAACCGGAAAGCAGTCCGCACGTCGCCACAAGCAGCGGCCAAACTCGAACTCGCATCATCCTCCCCAAAGTCTACCCTCATCGTACAAAGAGGCGGAGCCAATGCCCCGCCCCTCGTCCTTACCACTCGACATGAAATGATCCTGCGACCATCTGGACCAGCACGCGAAGCCCAATACGCGTCACGACTGACCTTGGAGCAAATCTCCTATGGGCGTACACAGGGCTTTGCGCTCATATCCGTTTTCTCTCAGGGAAAATGGTACTCCACAGAATCTTCCGCTCCATCGCAACAGGAAATTTGCTTTAGTTCGTCAGCACCGCCCGATAGCGCACCTTGTTCTTCTTCACCTTGGCGATCGCGTCGTTGGCCTTGGCCATGGGGAACCGTTCCGTGATTGCCTTCACCTCATGCCGTGCCGCAACGTCCAACATCTCGTGCAGGTCGCGTGGACTCCCGGTCGGACTGCCCGAGATCGAGCGCTGACCGGCGATCAATGGAAACGCCTGGATGGAAATCGGCGACGGCGGCACGCCCACGATGCACAGCGTTCCCTTCGGGCGCAGGCTGTTCACTAGCGCCTGCCAGTCCTGGTCTGCGCTCACCGTCGACAGCAGGAAATCGAACGCTCCGGCAATCTTCTTCAACTCCGCCGTGTCCCGCGTATTCACAAAATGGTCGGCGCCCATCTTCAGCGCCTCCTCTTCCTTATCTTTTGAAGTCGACAGCGCGGTCACCTCAGCGCCGAAGGTCTTGGCAAACTGGAGTCCCAGGTGCCCCAGGCCGCCAATCCCGACCACCCCCACGCGCGACGAAGGCCGCACGCCATGGTTGCGCATTGGCGCATACACTGTTATCCCCGCGCACAGTAGCGGGGCCACGTTTTCACTCTCCAGAGCCTCGGGCACCGGGATCGCAAACCGCGAGTTCACCCGTACCGAGTCAGCGTACCCGCCATTCCGGCCCACGCAGGTTGGTTGCGAGTTGGCGCACAGATGTTCGTCGCCCTGCCTGCACCACTCGCAGATCCCGCAACTGTCCGCCTGCCAGCCAATGCCCACGCGCTCACCAATTTTGCGGTCGCGCACCTCGGACCCTACTGCCGAAACCGTCCCCACAATCTCGTGCCCCGGAATAAACGGATAGCGGCTGGTTCCCCAATCGTTGTCGATCAGAGAGATGTCGGAGTGGCAGACCCCGCAGTGCGAGATCTTCACCTCGACCTCGTTCGCCTTCAACTCGCCCGGCTCATACTTGTACGGCACCAATTGGGCACCCGCAGCATGCACCGCCAAGCCATGAATGTCACTTGCAACCATCGCTGTCTTCGTCTCTCTCATCTTGTCGACCGTTCGCTTGAATGCATACTTCCGATGCTACATCAGCCCCCGGGCAAAACCCTTACCGGACCTCCAGCGTCAGCACCTGCAATCCCGACACTGCATAGTCGGTCGCCACCGAACCCGCCTCCACCACACTCTCGCCCGCTAGTTGAAGTTTTTGTGTCATCTTCAACGGCTCAAGCACATTAGCCATCGATAGCGGAACGCCAGGCAGTGCCTGCGCATCCAACTCCGCCTGCGCTGTATGGTCCAGCAGCGTCACATAGATGCGATCGTTTTCGTGCATCCTGTTGATCTGCGCTACCGCGTCACCCAGTGCCATGGGATGCTGCATAAACCCTCCCAACCCGGCTCCAGCCGGCGTCGTCAGCCGGTCCAGGGTCGCCCCATCGCTGACTACCAATCGCAGCGGGCCCGGGGTCAGGCTGTCCGGGAGCTTCACCGTCAGGCGCACCACGCGGGCCTCCGCCTGGTAGGGATGCAGGGTGGCCTCCACCTCCAGCGTTTCGCCGGCGTGGGCCTCGGTGCGGCCCAGCCGCGCGCCCTCCAGCACCGCCGTCCTGCGTTCCGGGATGGCCTCCATCCTCAAGTGCAGCCCGGTCACCTCCGGCTGCTCCTCTGCATTGCCATAAAGCCGTTCAAACCGCTCATTCACATACAGCGCGGCCCCGATCGCACCGGTATTCATCTCTCCGGGAGCCATCATCCCGCGCAGGCGCACCGGCGGCAGGCCCTTCAGCGTCAACTCGCCATCCATCCGGTAACTCATCTCCGCCGCCGACGAGTTCACCCCTTGCAGGCTTTCATACACCGAGACCAGCATCGCCGACGGCGTCAGCTCGCGGTTGTCCAGCACCTCGAAGTGCATCCCGCCCTTCGTGCCGGGCAAGCTCCTAGCCTCAGGATCGGGCAGCCTGCTCCCAGGCCCGCCCACCTGCGCGGACACCTGCTTGACCGCCGAGCTTTGCTCCGTTCCTGCCGCCGGGACCACCTCCACCGACACCGGAATCATCCGTGCATCCACGCCAAACCGTCCCAGAATGGCCGACGCGCGGTCTTCGGTAAACGACCCCACCGTCTCCGTCGTGTTGACAATCTTGAACGCATTTAGCGGCGAGGCCAGCGTTGCCACCACCTCCGCCTTGGTCATCGGCATCGACACCGGCCCATACTGCGTGATCGGGTGTCCGCACGCCAGCAGTTGGGTGGGGTCGACGTAAGTCACCGTGCATGTCCCCGAGATGGAAAGATCGCCCCGCACCAGGATCGCGCTCACCGCCGAACCCGGCAGCAGCGGCTCCGGCTGCTTGGTGCCTGCCGCCGAAGCCCCGCCCAGTCCCGCCACCGGAGCCATGCCCAGTGCGCGGAACTTGTCCCCAAACCGCTCCACCGCCTCCTGCGAAAACCCGCCAAAGACCAGCGCCGTCTCAATCGGCTGCACCTCGCCGCCACCCGCCGAAACCGGCAGCCCCGCCTTGAAACTCGGGCCGTCATCCTGAGCGGAGCGAAGAGCCTGCCCTGAGCTTGCCGAAGGAACCCCTGTATTTGTTCCTGGCAGTTGACCGCCCCCACCCGCCTCCGCCACCCGCATCCCGCCGCCCGCCAGGCCGTCCCTGACCTCCAGCATCTGCTCGATCGGCGTAATCCCGCAGATCGGCTCCTTCGCGAACTGCCCGATCCGGTAGCTCAACGCGCCCACCAGCCGCCCATCCACGTAGACCGGCGACCCGCTCATCCCCGCGACCACCCCGGTGTACTCCGGCTTCTCGCCGTGCAGCCGCGCCAGAATCATGTCCTGCCCCGGCCCGATCGCATCCTTCAGCACGCCCAGGATCTCCACCTCCATGGGCTCTGGGGTTACCCCTTCAAAGACCGTGTACGCGACCCCATGCAGCCCTCGTCGCACCTCGGCCAGCGGAAAGATCTTGGCGCTGCTTGGCGCGACCGCCGGCATTGCCGCAACCGGAGCCTGCGCCCACACCCGGCCGCCCAACCCGGCGCACAAAAGCCCCGCCAGCCCCAGCCGGCCCAGCCTGACCCATCTCTCCATCGAAGGCCTCACCATACCTTAGACTATAGCGGCTTCCACTTAGCCTCAAACAATGCCTATTTCTTTGCCACCGTCACCGGAATCTCCAGCGTGCCAAATCGCGACGAACACGTGCGATAATTCCTACGCAGAGAAAGCTGGGCTAAGAGATGTCCCGGGTACGTTCTGGTTGGGCAGTGCCACTTGTCGCGATGGCGATGGCTCTGGGCGGGTGTTCCAGTTCGCCCTCGCTGCCCATCTCTGTAACCATCTCGCCTTCCTCTCCACAGGCGACCGATCAGAATGCGCCGGTCGCGATCAAAGCCACCATCACAAATGACGCGTCTTCCAAAGGAATTTCGTGGACCGTCAATGGCCCGGGGTATGTCACGAATGGGAATGCCCTGTCGATCGACTACGTCCCCCCAACCACCTATCTCTCCAATGCACAACAGGTCACGCTGACCGCGAGGTCCCTGGCCGATCCGACCAAGAGCGCTTCGCTGCGGATCACCGTGAACCCGTCCCCCGTGATGCCTTTTCAGACGATCGCCAACGGAACCGTAGGCGTGCCCTATGGTCAGCCAATCCAACTCACCGGCGGCACGGCCCCGTTCCAGTGGAGCATCTACAACGGAGCGATTGAGACGGGATGGTACGTCGGCGGAGCGGTGCCCGACGGACTGACTCTAGACCACACGACCGGAATGATCAGCGGGACGCCTGCCGCGGCCGGAACCTGGTACTTTGGGACGTGGGTGACTGACGCGGACAATGCATCCGCGTACAACTCGTTGAGCGTCCAGATCAATCCCGCTGGCGCGGCGACGGCAAATCCGGTGCCCTTCCTGAATCAGCCGCTCATCCCAACGGCAGTTGCGCCAGGCAGCGGCGCACTTACGCTGAGGGTCAGTGGAACCGGCTTCGTCTCCGGCGCGACCATCGATTTCAACGGCACGCCGCTCACAACTGCCTTTGTGGACAGCGAACACCTAAGCGCGCTCCTGCCGGCGACAGACCTGGCAACCGCGAAGACAGCCTCGGTGACCGTGGTGAATCCGGCCCCCGGCCGCGGCTCGTCCAACGTGGTCTATTTCCAGGCTGGCGCGCCGGAATCTACGGTCACCTTCGCGAACGCTCCGAACTCTCCGCTGCAAATTGACGGGCCATTTGGACTAGCGACAGCCGACTTCAACGAGGATGGGAAGCCGGATCTTGCAGTCGCGTCAGTCACCAGGGTGGACGTGATGCTCGGCAATGGAGACGGCACATTCACGCCCGCACCGGGTTCTCCGAATCCCATACCGAGCCCGCCGTACGATGACTTTGGGTCACCCTATACGGGACCGGTGACTGTGGGCGATTTCAACAATAGCGGCCATGCGGGGTTGGCGGTTGGAATGTTCCAGAGCGAGGCCGTGGTCATCCTGCTGGGGAATGGGAACGGAACCCTTGTCCCTTCTTCCGCGGCATTCGCTGATGTGCCGGGCGATGGGATGTCTGCAATCATGGCGGCTGACTTCAACGCCGACGGCAACCTCGACCTCGCGATCATCTGTTCGATCGGCTACCCCTCGTTCGTTGCACTCGGATATGGCAAGGGAGCGTTCAATTCGGCCGGGGGCCTCCCTACAGGGGATGGCGCCGCAGTGGGCGATTTTAATGGGGACGGGAAGCTGGACGTGGCTGTTACTGGCGGGGGGGCGTCCGTATGGCTTGGGAACGGCGACGGTACCTTCACCCAGGCCAATGGTTCGCCCATCGCCTTCGGGCAGAGCGTGGCCGCAATTGTCGCGGGCGATTTCAACGGCGATGGAAAGCTCGATCTCGCCGTGACGGATTATGCCGGAAGCGCGGTGCTCATCCTGCTGGGCAACGGTGACGGGACCTTCCAGCCACCCATAACCATCGCAGTCGGAAACGAGCCGGACGCCATCGTCGCCGGCGACTTCAACAATGACGGGAAGCTGGACCTCGCCGTGGCGAACTTTGGCGACAATACCGTCACGCTTCTGTTAGGGAACGGCGATGGGACGTTCGCGCAGGCATCCGGCTCACCCTACGCGGTGGGAAAAGGGCCTTACGCCATTGCGGCTGCGGATTTTAACGGCGATGGCAGACTCGACCTCGCCGTGGCGAACCTTTGGGACGGAACGGTATCCATCCTGCTCCAGCAGTAGCCAGTCTGCACACCATTTGCCAGCCCTATAGCTAACGGGCACGGGCGTTGGCTCTGCGATCGGGGATTGACACGCCCGATATAATGGAGTGAAAGGGGAATTCTCGGCGAGGGGGTCGCCGGTTTCAAGACTTCCAGCGGCTACCGCATCCTAACGTGTTTAGAATCTAGATCATAAAGATAAGTCCATTGGAATCTATATTTTGGCCGTAAGCCTTTTGTTTCCGATATTTTAGCTTTAAATGAAGACCTTAAAGAAAAGGGGCGGGGTGCTCAGGCTGTGCAGCTTCCGGAGGGCACCCAACGGATGACGCGTAACCCTGTCAGCCTAAACGCTGCGTCCAACGTCCTACGATGCGATGACGAGTCAATCTCCAATCCGCAGCACCCTTCAACCCAGCCCGAAGCTGGCGTGGGCGACGCTCCTCGCTGCCTTCGCGCTCTCGGCGCTCGCTATTCCGCTCCCCGCTCGCGCCCAAGCCCCAGCGGCAACTCCGCCGCCAGCGGCCCAGACCCCGGACTCCGGAGGCCCGGATGTCGACAACGGTCCCATCGTCATCCCGAAGAAGAAAGAGTCCGAGGAGCCGCCCCCGCCCACCGCGCCGGCCGAGCCCAAGGTGAAGAACCCCAACGGCGAGACCTACTCGCTGCGCGTCGACGTTCCGGTCGTCTCGCTCGACGTCAACGTCATCCTGGATAAGAACCACCAGTTCGTTCCCGGACTGAAGGCCCCCAACTTCCTGGTGCTGGAGGATGGCGTCGAGCAGAAGGTCGATACGGTGCGGGTCACCCAGACCCCCATCACCGCCGTCATGTTGCTTGAATTCGCCGCCAACTCCTACTACTACATCAACGACATGCGCAACGCCGCGATCGGCTTCTTCCGGTCACTGCGCCCGGAAGACTACGTCGCGGTGATGACCTATGATCTGCAGACCCACATCCTCTCCGACTTCACCAACAACCAGCAGGTCGTCGCCCAGAGTCTGAACTCGCTCACCCTCCCCGGCTTTGCCGACACCGATATGTTCGACGCGCTCTACGAGACGCTGGATCGGACCAGCCGCATCGAAGGCCGCAAGTACATTCTGCTGATCGGCACCGGGCGCGACACCTTCTCCAAAATTACGCTGGACAAGATCCTCGCCAAGATCAAGGCCACGCCCAACGTCACCATCTTCACCATTGGCACCGGCGCGCTGTTGAACGAGATGGGTGGAGGGGGCGGAATGCGCGAGATGAACTACCTGCAGGCCCAGAACGAGTTGAAGACCTTCGCCGCCATGACCGGAGGCCTCAGCTTCTCGCCCCTCTTCCAGGGCGAACTGCCCGACGACTTCGCCCAGATCAACAACTCCATCCGCAATCAGTACGTGCTCACCTACCGCCCCACCAACACCGCCAACGACGGCGGCTACCGCAAGGTCAAGGTCATCCTGGTTGATAACGAGGGCCACCCCCTGCAGATGCAGGACGAGAAAGGCCATCCCCTGAAGTATTCGATCATCGCCCGCGACGGCTACAACGCCAAGTTGCCAGTCGAGTAGGACCTGGAGTATTCCGGAGCTCTAATAGAGGGTCTGAGGCCGGTGAAGCTGAGCAGTTCCGCCTGCGAATACGCTGGCACGCCCGTAAACGAGATGGGCGGCGGTGTTCTCTGGGCAGGGAGAGCGGGCAGGCACAGAACGGCCACGGCGAGGGCCGGCAAGGCGAGAGAAAAGCGCATAGAGGAACGATAGCGGAAGGGCCGTTCCGCGAAAAGCTAAAAGGCGGCTAATCTTTCATCTGCTCATCCACGTAGCACCAGAGCCAGCGCTCGTGGGGCTCAGCGGACGCGATGACTGGATGGCCAGTCGCGTGGAAGTGTTTGGTGGCATGGCGGTTCTTCGACGAATCGCAGCATCCCACGTGGCCGCAGGTCAAGCAGGTGCGCAGATGCACCCATTCGTCGCCGAGGGCGACGCACTCCGCACAGACGTGCGTTTTGGGCGCAACGTAGTGGCTGTGAGCAAGGTGTTCGCAGAGCGCCATTCCAATCCTCCTGCGCTTAAAATCTCAACCGGTCTGTTGCCTGCCCGGATGCTACCAAATGGGATGCTGGCGAGGTAGATGCGGCTCCCGCAATGCGGCATATTTGTCCTGCCGGCGCGCCGATAATTGAGGTCATGCGGGCAAGCGTAGAGATTCCCGAAGCGGCGGGTGTGGACCTTCCTGGAAATGCCAGGACGGTGCGCGAGTATCTGGCCTATTTGCGCGTCGAGCGGGGACTGCGCCCGGCGACCTGCGAGGCCTACGCGCGCGACCTGGAGCAGTTTGCCGAGCAGTTGGAGGTACGCGGCGCACTTCTGGCGACTGCGGTTGAGAGCGACGTCAGCGGATTTATGGCCCACCTGCGTGGCAACCACGTGGATGCGCGCTCTATCGCCCGCAAGTTGAGCTGCCTGCGCGGCTTCTATCGCTGGTTGTTGCTGGACAAGCGCATTGCGCACGACCCCACCGTGACCATTGAGACCCCGGCAAGCTGGAAGGTGCTGCCCAAGTCGCTGGCGGAGAGTGAGGTCTCCGAGATGCTGGACCGTCTGAGCGCTGTGGCGCACAATCCGGGCGCTGGGGACGGCCCTCCATTGGCTCCCGCGCTGGCGCTGCGCGACCACGCCATCCTGGAGTTGCTCTACGCCGGCGGCCTGCGCGTGTGCGAGATTGTTGCGCTCGGCGAAGAGGACCTGCACCTCGACCAGGCGCGCGCCCAGGTGCGCGGCAAGGGGGATAAAGAGCGCATTGTCCCGCTGGGGCGCAGGGCGGTCGAGGCGCTCGATGAATATGTAAAACGGGGCCGTCCAGCATTGGCACGCGGGCGGCTGCAGCGGGCGCTGTTTCTGAGTGTGCGTGGCCGTGCTCTGACTCGCCAGTGGGTTTGGCAGATGGTGCGTTCAGCCTCCGCGGGTGCGGATGGCGGCGGGCACAAGGCAAGCCCGCACATGCTGCGCCACAGCTGCGCCACCCATATGGTCGAGCACGGGGCCGACCTGCGCAGCGTACAACGGCTCCTGGGCCACGCTGATATTGCCACCACGCAGGTCTACACCCACGTCGCCATGGAGCATCTGAAGCGGGTCCATCGTGAGCATCATCCGAGGGGAAGACGACGGCAGGAAATAGAGGTCAGGGAACAGGGAGCAGGGAACATTTCCACGGCTGAGGCGATCCTGGCGGTGCAGGAATGAAACCCGCGGCAACTGAGTTTGAGACCCTTGCCGCGGAGTTTTTGGCGATGCTGGAGAATCAGCGCAACGCCTCCGCGCACACGGTGCGGGCCTATCGGCGCGAGGTGTCGAACTTCGTCGCGTATCTGCGCGAGGCACTGGGCGCGCAGGCGCAGATCGCCGCCGTCGATCATCTGGACATCCGCGCTTACCTGGGTCTGCTCTATGAGCGGGGCTTAACCAAAGCCAGTACCGCGCGCGCGCTGGCTGCGGTCCGTTCGTGGTTTAAGTGGCTGGCCAAGGAACACAAAATCGCGCAGAACCCGGCCGCACTGGTAAGCACGCCCAAGCTGCCCCAACATCTTCCACGCGTACCCAGTATGGAGGAGGTGAACGGCCTGCTGAACTCCATGGATGCTGGTAGCGCAGCCACAAAGGATGAGACAGCAGCATGGCCCGAGCGCGATCGTATGATCTTCGAGCTGCTCTATGGCTGTGGCATCCGCAATTCGGAGCTGGTCGGCATCGACATGCCGGACATCCAATGGAAGAATGACGCAATTTTGGTGAAGGGGAAGGGCCGCAAGCAGCGCTACGTGCCGCTCGGTGACGAGGCCGCGATCGCTATGCGCGCCTATCTGCCGCTGCGCGAGACTCGGTTGCGAGCTGCGGGCAAGCTAGCGCTGGTTTCCGACGGCCCATTGGTGACCAATCTGCGCATGCGTGGATCGGCGCGACTGACCACGCGGAGCGTGGGGAGGATCGTCAAGCACATCGCGCTGTCGCGCGGACTGGCATCGGATGTGCATCCGCACACACTGCGCCACGCCTTCGGCACCCACATGCTGGAGGAGGGTGCCGACCTGCGCGCGATCCAGGAGATGCTCGGCCATGAGCGCCTGTCAACCACGCAGCGATACACCCAGCTCACTGCCTCCCAAGTGCAGCGCGTTTACGACGAGACCCACCCACGAGCGCGCTAAAGGTGTTCCGCGCCAACTGTGCTTCAGAACGGTCTCAATGCGGAAATTCGACTGTGTTGTTGGCAACCGCAACTCCCGGTACCCGCATCCAAGCGATGTAACAACCCCCAGCCAAAGTAACAAATCCCCGGCAGGACCTGCGCTACACTCTTTAGGTGAGACCTGTGATCTTAAGCGTAGTTTGTCCTTGAGCCTGTAGCAGAACCTGCAACCAAACAGCGGGGTTGATTCGTCAATCTCCAGTAGCCGCAAGTTGCGTGGGGACGCGTTCGGCCTCCGTGCTTGGACAGGAGAGTGCATTGCCATCCGATTCAGATCAGTATCCCAACATTGGCTCCGATCACCAGCTACCTGTTTCTACGGATCCAGAAAAGACCCGGCGCAAGGGAGTTCGCACGGTTGTGTGGATTGCGTTGTTGCTCTTCTTTGGCATAGGTTTTTTTCTGGTTCTGCGCCATCATGAGGAGGCCCCAAAAGCCCCGACCGGAAGGCGTGGCGCAGGCGCAGCGGGTGGCCCTGTCGCGGTTACCTCGGCCACAGCGCGCAAGGGAAACATTGGCGTCTATGTGGATGGGCTTGGCACCGTAGTCCCGGTTTATACGTCGATGATTACCAGCCAGGTCAACGGGATTGTGACGGCGGTTCACTACACCGAGGGGCAGTTAGTGAAGAAGGGCGACCCGCTTATCGATATCGATCCGCGGCCGTATCAAGCGACGCTGCTGCAGGCGCAGGGAATCCTGGAAAGAGATCAGGGTCTATTGGCACAAGCGCAGATGGACCTCGAGCGCTACCAGGCGGCGTGGGCGCGCAACGCGATCCAGAAGCAGACCTTGGACGATCAGGGGAAACTGGTCCAACAAGATCAGGGCACCGTGCATAACGATGAGGGCACGGTGCAATATGACCAAATCCAGGTCGACTTCTGCCACATTGTGGCGCCGATTACCGGTCGTGTCGGGTTACGCCTTGTCGATCCAGGAAATGTTGTTACCGCGAATGGGTCCACAGTGCTGGCTGTAATTACGCAGATGACGCCCATCACCGTGGTATTTACGGTTGCGGAGGGCACTCTGGGGCAGATTCTTCCGCAAATGCGGAAGCGGGCCAAACTCACGGTCGACGCGTACGACGCGGCCACCAAGACGAAGATTGCGACCGGCACTCTGCTGACACTTGATAACCAGATCGACACGACCACGGGCACGTTGAAGGCACGCGCGTCGTTTGCCAACAAGGACTCCTCGCTGTTCCCCAACCAGTTTGTGAACACCCGGCTCCTGGTGGATACGCTAGAAGGGGCGACCCTGATTCCAACGGCGGCGGTGCAACAGAACGCCCAGGCAGCGTTCGTGTACGTGCTGGACGACAACAAGGCCCACATGCGTCCGATCACGGTGGGCGTGACCGAGGGACAGACCGCCCAGGTCGTGGGCATCAACCCTGGAGACGTACTGGCAACCAGCAGCTTCGACAAACTCCAGGACAACGCCGCGATCAGCATATCTCCGGCCACGACATCAGGTGGTACCGGTGCCGGCGGCGGCAGCTCTTCCGCTGGGACAGGCGGCCATGGCCAAGGTAAAGGCAAGAGCGGGAGTACTGCTCCCGCCGGGAGTAGCGCTCCTTGAGTCCGTCGCGTCCTTTCATCCTCCGTCCGGTTGCGACCTCGCTGCTGATGGCGGCAATCATGTTGGTTGGCATTGTCGCTTATACGCAGCTGCCGGTCTCTGCCTTGCCGGAGGTTGACTATCCGACGATTCAGATCCTCACGTTTTACCCCGGAGCAAGTCCGGAGGTGATGGCAACCACGGTGACCGCTCCGCTGGAGCGTCAATGCGGCCAGTTGCAGGGGCTGAGCCAGATGACCTCGACCAGCTCAGCGGGCAATTCGGTCATCGTGTTGCAGTTCAACCTGAGCCTCAACATCGATATTGCGGAAGAGGAAGTGCAGTCCGCGATCAACGCAGCGCAGAGCTTCCTGCCTGCGAACCTGCCAGCCCCACCGATCTATAGCAAAACAAATCCAGCCGACGCCCCCGTGCTGACGCTCGCTATCACGTCGAATTCCATGCCGCTGTCGCAGGTGGAGGACCTGGTGGACACGCGACTGGCACCGAAGATATCGCAGGTGAAAGACGTGGGCCTGGTCAGCATCAGCGGGGGGCAGAAACCGGCGGTGCGCATTCAAGCCAATCCCACGGCACTTGCTTCTTATGGCATCGACCTGGAAAACCTGCGCTCCGCGGTCAGCAGCGCGAGCGTGAATGCGGCCAAGGGAAACTTTGACGGCCCGCATCAGGACTACCAGATCGACTCGAACGATCAGCTGGTCAAGAGCCAGGATTACAAGCAAGTGGTCGTCGCTTATCGCGATGGCGCGCCAGTGATGTTGACCGACGTCGCCAACATCGTCGATGGCGTGGAGAATACCACCCAGGCCGCCTGGATGAACCTGACGCCGGCGATCATCATGAACGTGCAGCGCCAGCCTGGCGGCAACACCATCACCGTGGTGAGGAGCATCAAGCGGCTGTTGCCGCAGCTGGAAGCGAATCTTCCTCAGGGCATCCAGGTAACCACTCTCACCGACTTGACTACTGCAATTCAGGCATCGGTCAACGACGTCGAGTTTGAGCTGATGCTGACCGTCTTTCTGGTCGTCATGGTCATGTTTCTCTTCCTGCGCAGCCTGTATGCAACCATTATTCCCAGCGTGGCCGTGCCTCTATCCTTGGTTGGCACCTTTGGGGCGATGTACGCGCTGGGATTCAGTTTGGACAACCTGTCGCTGATGGCGCTGACCATTTCGACCGGTTTCGTGGTCGACGATGCGATCGTCATGGTCGAGAACATCTCGCGTTACCTGGAGGCGGGCGATCCGCCGTTGCAGGCGGCCCTGAAAGGCGCCGAGCAGATTGGCTTCACCATTGTTTCGCTGACCGTTTCACTGATCGCTGTGTTGATTCCTCTTCTGTTTATGGGCGACGTGGTGGGCCGGCTCTTCCGCGAGTTCGCGGTTACGCTGGCGGTGACCATCGTTATCTCCGCAATCGTCTCGCTGACGCTTACGCCGATGATGGCAGCGCGCATTCTGAGGCACAATCCTGAAGCGCAGCAGGGGCGCCTCTACCGGGCTTCGGAGCACGCATTTGAGTCGATGATCTCGTTCTATGGACGAACATTGAAGTTCGTGCTTCGCTACCAGACAGTCACTTTGCTGGTCGCCGTGGGCACCCTGCTGCTGACCGTTTACATGTACATCATCATTCCCAAGGGCTTCTTCCCGGTGCAGGACACCGGCGTCATCCAGGGGATATCGCAGGCGCCGCAGACCATTGGCTCGAAGGGAATGGCCGCGAAGCAGCAGGAGCTGGCAAAGGTGATCCTGGCTGACCCCGCGGTGGAGAGCCTGTCCAGCTTTATCGGCGCGGATGGAACCAATACCACCACCAACAGCGGCAGGATGTCGATCAACCTGAAGCCGCTCAATCAGCGCGACCTGAGCGCTGCCGACGTGATTCGCAGGCTGGAGACGAGCCTCGACAAGGTCGAGGGAATTCAAATGTTCATGCAGCCGGTGCAGAACATCACGGTAGACGACCGCGTTAGCCGGACCCAGTATCAGTACACTTTGGAAGATCCCGACCAGAATGAACTAAACCTGTGGACCGACCGCTTCGTCGCCAAGCTGAAGAAGATACCGGAACTGGAGGATGTAGCCACCGATCAGCAGACAGGCGGGCTCGCGGTGTCTCTAGTGATCGACCGGGTCACGGCTTCCCGCCTGGGCATAGCTCCGACCACCATCGACAATACCCTATACGACGCCTTTGGCCAACGCCAGATCAACACCATGTATACGCAACTGAATCAGTATCATGTGATTATGGAGGCGCAGCCGCAGTTCCAGCTCGATCCCAACAAGCTGAATCATATCTATATCCAGGCCAACGCGCAGGCCGGGACCACCGGGGCTGGGGCCTCAACCTCCTCAGGAAATGGTTCAACCTCAGCCGGGTCGAATGCGTTCACGGCGACCACACTGTACACTCCGAGCGCGAACACGCTCGCACCTCCGGCCCGGGTGATTACCGCAGGTACGACTGCGTCCAGCAGCGGCGCTAACTCCGCCGGCATCACTAGCTCGGTCCCCAGCAATGCAATTCCGCTGAGCGCGTTCTCTCACTTCGAGACCACCACCGAGCCGCTGTCGATTACGCATCAGGGGCAATTCCCATCGATCACAGTATCCTTCAATCTGGCTCCCAACGCTTCGCTGGGCAGCGCCATCGACACCATCGATAAGCTGCAGAAGAGCATGAACATGCCGGCCAGCCTGCAGGCCGACTTCCAGGGCACGGCCGCCTCGTTCCGCAACTCGCTGTCCAACGAGCCGCTCCTGATTTTGGCCGCGCTGGTGACCGTCTACATCGTGTTGGGCGTCCTCTACGAAAGCTTCATCCATCCCATCACGATCCTCTCGACTCTGCCTTCGGCGGGTGTGGGGGCTTTCCTGGCGCTCAGCCTGTTTCACCAGGACCTGAGCATCGTTGCCATCATTGGCATCGTACTGCTGATCGGCATCGTTAAGAAGAACGGCATTATGATGGTCGACTTTGCGCTGGACGCAGAGCGACACCAAGGCAAGAGCTCAACCGACGCCATCTACGACGCCTGCCTGATTCGCTTCCGGCCGATCATGATGACCACCATGGCCGCGCTACTGGGCGGCATTCCGCTTGCCTTCGGCACCGGCATCGGGTCGGAGCTGCGCCGGCCGCTGGGAATCACCATCGTCGGCGGTCTCATCGTCAGCCAAATACTTACCCTTTACACTACGCCGGTCATCTATATCTTCTTCGACAACCTGGGGCACCGCTTCTCGCGCAAGCGGCCAGATCCAGCCAGCGGCAATCAGCCGCACCCGGCGGGGCACCCGTGAACATCTCTGCGCCATTCATTCATCGGCCGGTGGCGACCACGCTGCTCACGGTCGCGATTGCGATTGCCGGAGGAATAGCGTTTCAGGTGCTTCCCGTCTCGCCCTTGCCCCAAGTCGACTTCCCCACTATTAATGTCAATGCCGGGCTTCCCGGAGCCAGCGCGGAGATCATGGCTTCGTCCGTGGCAACGCCCCTGGAGCGTCAGTTGGGGCACATCGCCGGGGTCACTGAGATGACCTCGTCGAGCGGCCTGGGCTCGAGCAACATTACCATTCAGTTCGATCTGAGTCGCAATATCGACGGAGCCGCGCGCGATGTGGAAGCGGCCATCAATGCTGCGCGCACCTATCTGCCTGCCAACCTTCCCGGGAACCCCACTTATCGCAAGGTAAATCCGGCCGATTCGCCCATCATGATCATCGGACTGACCTCCGATGTGTATGGCCCGGACAAGCTGTACGACGAGGCTTCCACGGTTTTGGAGCAGAAGCTATCGCAGATCCAGGGCGTGGGACAGGTGGGCGCAGGAGGCGGCGCGCTGCCCTCGGTTCGGGTGGAGGTGAATCCCACCAAGCTCGCCAGCTACGGCCTGACCATGGCCAGTCTTCAATCCATGCTGCGGCTGCAAAACACCAATCTGGCCCGGGGCCAGATCAGCGACGGCAATGTGAGCGCCGACATCGTGGTCAACGGCCAGATCTCCCATGCCATCGACTACCAGCCACTCATCGTCGGTTACCACAACGGCGCGGCGGTGCGCCTGTCCGATGTCGCCGATGTCGTCGACTCGGTGCAGAACCTGCGAGCCGGCGGCTTCCTCAACGGCAAGCGCGCCGTGGTTCTGACCATCTTCCGCCAGCCCGGCGCCAACATCATCGACACGGTCGATCGCATCTATGCCCAGCTCCCTTCGCTGGAGGCGTCGATTCCCAAAGGCATCGACACCACCGTCGTGATGGACCGGACCACGACAATTCGCGCGTCCGTTAGCAATGTTGAACGCACGCTGCTGATCTCGATCGGCCTGGTCATCATTGTCGTCTTCGTCTTTCTACGCAGCCCCCGGGCGACCCTGATTCCAGCGGTCGCCGTCCCCACCTCGCTCATCGGCACCTTCGCGGTGATGTACCTGCTCGGCTTCAGCCTGGACAATCTGTCCCTAATGGCACTGACTATCTCGACCGGCTTTGTGGTCGACGACGCGATCGTGGTGATGGAAAACATCACCCGCCATATCGAAGACGGAATGGAGCCGTTCGCGGCAACCCTGCGCGGTGCCAAGGAGATTGGCTTTACCGTAATGACGATCAGCATCTCTCTGATCGCGGTTTTCATCCCCCTGATCTTAATGGGTGGAATCGTCGGCCGGTTGTTCCGTGAATTCGCAATTACGCTCTCCACCGCCATCTTGGTATCCATGGTGATCTCCCTGACCACGACTCCGATGATGTGCGCCCATCTGCTGAAGAGTCAGCATGCGAGCAAACATGGGCGCGCTTATGTAATGTCGGAGAGATTCTTTGACTGGATTTTGGACCTTTACCGGAAGAGTTTGCGCTGGATGCTGGAGAACCCGGTTCTTGTGCTCACGGTTCTGTTACTGACGATCGCACTGAACGTGGTCATCGTAATTAAGATTCCCAAGGGATTTTTCCCGCAGCAGGACACCGGCTCGCTGGGAGGGAACATTCGGGGCCCTCAGGACGCGTCCTACCCGGTGATGAATACCGCATTGCAACAGGCCGAGCAACGGATTAAGCAGGATTCTGCGGTGCAGAATGTCATCGGGTTTACGGGAGGAGGAGGCGCGACCAACACGGGGATGCTGTTTGTCATCCTGAAACCGTTGGAGCAAAGGAAAGTCAGCGCCGCCCAGGTGATCAATGATTTGCGTGGTCCACTTAGCCGGATTACGGGCGCATCTACCTATCTCCAGGCGAACCAGGACATTCGCATTGGAGGACGAGGCGGCAACGCCATGTACCAGTACACCATCCAGGCGGACAACGTGGCTGACCTACAGATCTGGGGTCCTAAACTGTTGGCTGCGATGACGAAGCTCTCCGGCTTCCAGGACGTCAGCTCCGACCAGCAGAACGGCGGGTTGGACCAACTCCTCACCTATGACCGGGTCACCGCAGCCAGGTTGGGACAGACTGCCAGCTCGCTGGATTCCGCGCTTTACGCGGACTTTGGCCAGTCCGAGGTCTCGCTCATCTATACCCAGTTGAACCAGTATTACGTCGTGTTGGAAGTGGCGCCGCAATATTGGGCAACTCCCGATGGGTTGAAGGACGTGTACATTCATCCATCCCCGGCCAACCCGACGGTCACCGGCAACACGCCGCTCTTCAGCATGGCCAAGGCGCAGGCGAATACGACACCGCTGGCGCTCAATCATACCGGCCTGTTTCCCTCGGTCACGGTGTCCTTCAATCTTGCCAGCAATGTCTCGCTTAGCGACGCGACCCTGGCCATCGACCAAATGCAGCAGCAGCTCGGCACGCCGGAGACGGTGCGCGGCCAGTTCGCCGGCACTCTGCAGGCCTATCAACAATCGCTTAACAGCGAGCCGGTCTTGATCGTGACAGCCGTGCTCGCGGTCTACATCGTGCTGGGCATCTTGTACGAGAGCCTGGTGCATCCGCTGACGATCATCTCCACGCTGCCATCGGCCAGCGTCGGCGCCATGCTGGCCCTGATGATGTTCAAGCAGGACCTGAATGTCATCTCGATCATCGGCATCGTCTTGCTCATCGGCATCGTGAAGAAGAATGCGATTATGATGATCGATTTTGCCCTGCAGGCAGAGCGCGAGGGAGGAATGAACACGGAGGAAGCCATCTTCGAGGCTTGCATGTTGCGCTTCCGGCCCATCATGATGACCACTACGGCGGCGCTCTTCGGCGCGCTTCCGTTGGCCTTCGGAACGGGTACAGGATCTGAACTTCGCCGGCCGCTGGGCATCACCATCGTCGGCGGCCTCGTGGTCAGCCAGTTGCTTACGCTCTATACCACCCCGGTCGTTTATCTCGCGCTCGACCGGCTGCGCCTGCGGGTGCGGGGCAAACAGCGCGACACCTTCCACCCCGATGAGGGCGCCATTGCGCCGGCATCGGATTGAACTTGAACGCATGATGGATGTATAAGCCTATGATCCGCTACCGTCTCCACGCTGCAATCGCTTCCACCGTGACGGCCCTGCTTCTGACCGGCTGCATGGTCGGCCCGAAGTATCAGAGGCCACCCGCGATGGCACAGGCGCCACCGGCCTCCTACAAGGAAACTCCCGCCCCATCCGCGGACTCGGGTGCCTGGAAGGTCGCGCAGCCGCAGGATGCCATGCTGCGTGGAAAATGGTGGGAGATCTACAACGATCCGCAGCTGAATGCGCTGGAAGACAAGCTGAACATCGACAACCAGACCATCAAGCAGTACTTTGCCAACTTTATGGAAGCGCGCACGTTGATCGCGCAGGCACGCGCGCAACTATATCCCACGTTTACGGCCGCTCCCTCGTTTAGCCGCTCCCTCTCTTCGGGAAATCTGACCAACGCGTCGACCGCGAATGTCGGCAAGGAAAGCTCGGTTACGACCATGGGGCTGGATGCCTCCTGGGCTCCCGATCTTTGGGGCAAGGTCCGCAACACCATCCGGGAGGAGCAGTACAACGCACAACTCAGCGAAGCTGACCTTGAGGGCGAGCGGCTTACCGAACAGGCGATGCTTGCGATTGTCTTTTTCGAGATCCGCGGGCAGGATGCGTTGAAGGCCGTCTACGACCAGACGGTGGCCAACGACCAGAAGGCGCTCGACCTGACTCGCTCCCAATACGAGACGGGAGTGACCCAGGAGATCTCCGTCGTCGAGGCGGAAAATACGCTGGAAAACGCTCAGGCTGCATCCACCAGTCTTGGCGTGGCGCGTGCGCAGTACGAGCACGCGATCGCGGTGCTGACGGGCGCCGACCCCTCGTCCTTCTCCATTCCGGTGAAGCCCTTGAGCGCGACTCCACCGGCGGTTCCGATCGGCGTGCCGTCGCAGCTGCTGGAGCGCAGGCCGGACATTGCCGCTTCGGAGCGGGCGATGGCCTCGGCGAACGCCCAGATCGGCATAGCGAAGGCCGCGTTCTATCCAGCCCTTACCCTGAGCGCCACAGGCGGCTTCCAAAGTTCCACGCTGGCGCGCCTCTTCGACTGGTCGAGCCGCCTCTGGTCGGTCGGTCCTTCCATCTCTCAGCCGGTCTACGATGCGGGACTGCGCCGCGCAGTGGAGAACCAATACATTGAGGTCTACAACGCGGATGTCGCCGGATACCGGCAGACCGTGCTCGCCGCGTTTCAGCAGGTGGAGGACTATCTCGCCGCGGTCCGCATCCTGTCGCAACAGATCCAGCAGCAGCAGCAGGCCGAGCAGTCGGCCCAGAAATTCGTCGATTTGGAAACAGCGCGTTACGAGACCGGCGTCGATCCGTACATCGATGTGGTGACCGCGCAGACGACGCTGCTGAACGATCAGCAGATATTGGCCAACCTGCACACCCAGGAGATGACCGCGTCCGTCCAGTTGATCGAGGCTCTGGGCGGGGGATGGGACAGCTCGCAGCTTCCTACCCCGGCACAGGTCTCGGTGAAGTTGACCCCGGCGGAGACCACAATTCAGAAGTGAACGCTTCGATACGCTCCGCCGCCCGTGCATGAGAAGGGCTCAGCCGGTTAATCGAAATGTATTCGGGGAAATATTGGGTCGGTGTGAGATTGATCCTAAGAGCCCTCTTATGGCTCGCCTGCCATCTTTGGCACGGCGACTGCCTTCACCCGGGGTGAGGGTGCAAGCGATGCAGGTGACCACGGCGACCAGCGACGCGCTGGAAAAGTATCTGGACCTGGCCAGCAGTCAGATGAAGTTGACGGCCGAGAACATGGCCAACATGGACACGCCGGGCTACAAAACCCAGGGGTTTAGCTTTGAGCGCGAACTCTCGCGGGCACTGAGTGCAAGCGCGTCGGCCCAAACGGCGGTCGAAGTTTCGAGTGTCGACGGGTTGACCGCCCGGCCGGATGGCAACAATGTCTCCATGGACCGCGAGGGGATGCAACTGGCCAAGGCGCAGTTGGAGTTTCGCGCCGGCATCGCCCTCTTGAAGAGCGAGAACTCGCGGGTGATGAATGCGATCCACGCGGACAGCAAGTAGGGCAGTAGGTTGGCGTTGCCGGTCAATTTCGGCAGAAAAGCGGGCTGTGAAATGAACTTGTTCGGCGTAATGGACATCAGCGCTTCGGCGTTGCAGGCGGAGAGGGTGCGGGCCGAGGTGGTCGCCGCCAACATGGCCAACGCCGAGACCACTCGGACAGCGGACGGAGGGCCTTACCGGCGCCAGCACGTCGTCTTTCAGGAGGCGGGCGGCGACGGATTTGCCACTTCCTTATTGGGCAACGGCGGGTCTGGTTCTGCAGGTTTGGGCAACACGGACGACGCGATGCTGCCTGCGTCCTCACGGGTGGCCTCCGGAATGGGATCGGCCGCCGCGCCCGGTGGGGTGGAGGTCGCAGGGGTGGTGAGCGACCAAAGCGCGCCGTTGGAACGCTACGACCCAGAGCATCCGGATGCGGGGCCGGACGGATATGTGGCCTACCCCGACATTGAGCCGCTGACCGAGATGGTCGATCTGATGGGGGCGACCCGCTCCTACGGGATGAACGCGACCGCGGTGCAGGTGGAGAAGAATATGGTGATGTCGTCGCTGGACATCTTGAAGTAGCGAAGTTTCCATGCTGGCTGGCGTGTGAGTTCTGGTTCGGTGCGGAGGTGGGGTTGTGATTCAGGCTTTAGTGGGCGGATTAAGCGGGGCCCGCGAGGCGTTTGCCAACCCAGTCTCCCCCGTTGCGGCGGGAGCAGCCGGCGCGGCGACTCCGTTCAGCGGGTTGTTCCAGTCGATGGTCCAGCAGACGTCGGCGTTGGATGCGCAGGCTTCCACCGCGGTGACAGGCTTGTTGAGCGGACAGGGAGTCGAAATCCATGATGCCATGATTGCAACCGAAAAAGCGGACATGGCGTTCGAGCTTGCACTGCAGGTGCGCAACAAGGCGGTCGCGGCCTACCAGCAGATGATGGGCATGCAGTTTTAGAACGGGTCGAGCAGTGAACCGGGAGTGGTTGTATGGCTAACGCGGCACCATCGGGCACCGGACTTGCAGCCGGTGGCGGCAGCCCAGGCGGGGCCCTGGAACGCGTCGGCGCTGTGGCGACTGACCTGCGCGGACGCATCCAGGCTATGCCTCCAGCGCGGCGCCGGTGGATGGGCGCCTCCGCGCTTCTGGTTGCGGCACTCTGTGCGGGGATGGTGTGGTATGCGGGCAAGACCGACTGGCGAGTGCTGTTCTCCGGCCTCGACTCCAAGGACACCCAGCAGATTGCGCAGGAGCTCTCCGCCGCCGGGATTCCGTTCCAGATGACCGAGGACGGCAGCGGCGTTGAGGTAGGTGCGGACCAGGTGGACAAGGCCCGCATGGAGGTCGCCGCAAAGGGGATGCCGCAGTCGGGCAGGATGGGCTTCGAGCTGTTCGATAAGCCGAACTGGGTGGGCTCCGAGTTCGATGAAAAAGTTAATTACCAGCGTGCGCTCGAGGGCGAGTTGGAGCACACCATCGGGACGCTCGCGGTGGTGCGATCGGCGCGGGTGCATCTGGTGCTGCCCAAGGAGTCGCTGTTTGCGGAGCAGGAGCAGCCGGCCAAGGCGTCGGTGGTGCTGCAACTGCGCAAGTCCCTGCTGCCGCCGGAGCAGGCGGAGGCCATTCGCAGCCTGGTGGCGGGAGCGGTGGAGAACCTGGGCCCGGACGATGTGACTCTGGTGGACGCGGACGGGCGCTTGAACCTGTCCGCGCGCGGCCAAGACGCCGTCGCGGGCGATGCGGAACGGGAGCTTGAGGGCAAGCTGGTGGCGATGCTCGAGCCTACTGCGGGAGGCGGCAACGTGCATGCGTCGGTGACCGTGGCGTACGACCAGAGCAGCGAGGAGAAAACCGACGAGGTCTACGATCCCGCGCAGGTAGTAGCGCTGAGCCTGCACAAGAGCGAACAGACCATGGGGCCGAGATTGGCTTCCGGCGGCGTGCCGGGAACGGCGAGCAATACTCCAGGAGCAGCAGCGCCGGGAAGCGTCCAGGCGGCAGGACGGACGACCGTAACCGCTCAAGGCACGGCTGCCGCACCCGCCGCGGTGCCTCCGCTGATGCAGACGGCGAACGCCGCCGCGCAACCGGGTTCAGGCGCCGCCGCATCCAGTCGGACACAGTCAAGCGAGGCGTCGCACCCCGATGCGGGGCTTCCCGTGTATCCCCAGAACGCATGGCAGACGGGAGAGACTTCGACCGAAGAGACGGGCAGCTACGCTGTGACCCGGCACCTCTCGCACTCCGAACAGGGCCCTGGGCGATTGCGCCGGGTGACCGCGGCGGTGGTGGTGAACGACCGCAGAACCAGCGAGGGCGCCGGCAAGCTGGAGCATGCGGTATGGAAACCGCGCAGTGCGGAGGAGATGCAGCGGCTGGAACAACTGGCGCGCGCGGCAGTGGGGTTCGACGCGGCGCGCGGGGACCAAGTGGTGGTGGAAAACGTCGGTTTCTCATCCAACGCGCCTGAACCGGACCCTCCGGCAATGCAGAAGGCGATGGACCAGACGGATGCGCTGCTGCACACCCAGCCCGGCCTGCTCAAGACACTAAGTTTCTCTGTGGTGGCGGTTCTCCTGGTGATCACCGTGCTCAAGCCGATAACAAAACAGATGATGACCGCACTCAGCCAGGCACCGCTGGCTGCATTGCCCGCAGGCGCCGGTGCGGGCCAAGCCGGCAGAATCACCGGTCAAGGCGCTGGAGTGAGGAACTTTGGCTCGAATGCGGGAGCTCCGGCTAAGCGGCCCACGGACACGCAGGAGATCTACGAGCACCTTTCGGAGCAAATTCGCCGCGAGCCCGCGCAGAGCACACGGCTTCTGGAATCGTGGATCAACGCGCCGGCGGAGGATGACGACTAGTGGCCACGCCCGCAATGTTCGCGCAGCAGAGAGATACGTTCCCCGGCGGGTTCGGGTCGACCAGCCTGCCCGGGCTGCGCAAGGCGGCCATCCTGATGGTGGCGGTGGGCGACGAGTTGGCCAAGGTGTTCTTCCAAAGCCTGACCAACGTGGATGTGCAGCAGGTGACGGACGAGATCACCCGTTTGGGCGACGTGCCGCAGGCGCAATTGAGCCAGGTGTTGAGCGAGTTTTACGGGCTGCTCGAGACCGAGCAGTATATGGTGCGCGGCGGCCCGGACTATGCGAGCCGTCTGCTTTCGCAGGCGTTTGGGCCGGCCCGCGCCGCGGAGATGCTGCTCGAAGTGAAAGGGCTGCGCGAGCGGACCCACGGCGATCTGGCGATGCTGCAGCGGATGGACCCGCAGCAGTTGAGCAAGTTCCTGGAGAATGAGCATCCGCAGACGGTCGCCCTGGTGCTGGCGCACCTCGACGCCAAGCGCGGCTCGGTCCTGCTGATGCACCTCGATGCCAAGCTGCGCGTGGAGACGGTGCGGAGGCTGGCGGAGATGCGCCAGTTC
>Ga0326727_10002963_pt1 | contig 55870 bp, 64 predicted proteins | sample MB2enrmetagenome_FD_207643 | JGI IMG/M metagenome (GOLD analysis project Ga0326727, IMG submission 207643) | Lab enriched peat soil microbial communities from McLean, Ithaca, NY, United States - MB29MY | ecosystem: Environmental > Terrestrial > Soil > Wetlands > Peat | place: USA: New York...
TTTCTCTAAATCAATAAGAAAAACAGACAGATGATGACCAGCCGCTTAAATACTGTCAATCATCATTTTGTTACGTATAGCAGAAAGAACTCGTTCGCCTTAACATAGCCCTAAAATTTCAAAATGCTTTATAAGCAATTTTGCGGATTCCTCCTACTACTAAATAATTTTAGAGCAATGATTGATTAACGATTACCAATCTAAATATGGAAGGAAAACCTATGCCTTTTAATTTGTCCGAGACTCATAAGACCGATACTTGTGCCATACGTTATTGTACAAATCCCTTTTTAAGACCCATCATATTACATGTTTTTTGATCCTGCTCCTCGCAGACAGCACCATATTGACCAGCGATCCAACGTTGCTCGGCTATCCAATAATCATCACGGATCGCATTTTCAAAAACCTTGTTAGCAGCCAATGTCAGCATGACGGCTCGATGCTTTTGCTGATTGAAGATGTTCATGGGTACACCAGCCCAGTCGACAATCGTATCCAGCGCATTTCCATTTGCGTCGAGCCTGTAAGGCTCGTAGAAACCCAAGTCCTCTTTTGTGAAAGTTTTAACCGCAGTATGATCATATTTGTCAATAACTCTGATCGTGTCATGTGGTCTATAAACAACTGCTACGAGAATATAACCTTTTGGGATTTCTGTATTAATACTTGTCAAGAGACAGCCTTTAGCTTCACCGATGTGATGGAGATAGCGCTTGAGAACGCCCGAAAAGAAGGTCACCTTACGGATCAAAACGATATGTCTTCACTCTATACCGATAACGGCTCTGGTTTTGTCTCTATCGTGATGAGCCGCTACCTTGAGGCGCATGGCATCAGGCATATCTTCGGCACGCCTTACCATCCCCAGGGAAGAGGCAAGATGGAACGTTTTAACCGCAGCATCAAAGAAAAGCTCTGCCTTGTGGTCTATTGCTCCCCGGAAGAGCTTAAAAAAGCGGTGGCTGAAGCCATTAAGATTTACAATGCCACGCCGCATGAATCTTTAAGTAACGTATCGCCAAATGATGTCTATGCCGGCAGAAAGGAGGATATTTTACAAAAACAGAAGAAAAAGAAACAGTTGACCTTAGAACGCAGGAAGAATTATAACTTGTGCGGTAGGAATATTAACCAAAACAATGACCCAGGTCAGGAGTAAAGCGCAAACTCATATCAGGCTAATGTGTCTCAAAAGGTCTGAAGATATACACATTTATAAAAGGAGTTAATCTGTAAAGATAAATAATATAAATGGCTTAACCCAAAGATTAACAGATTAATACATATCCCTATTCAAACTTTTTACAGAGGTATAAAGATAAAAATATTAGTATTAGGGATATAAAAAATAAGATAGGGATTTCTTGTTAATCTGTTAATCTTTACGATAACCTATTCTTCTCATTCATGGATCTGGATTAACATGGATGGGAAATGTTAATCTATTCTTAATCTGATGGTACTTGTTGGAATAATTTATGGACATGGGACATGTGTTCCTATTACTAGAAAGATTGATGAACTTTTGAGGGAGGGGAGAAACCAACTAATATATTGATGACGATTATGGCTTGGTTGAAATGGAATTGTCAACTATACAAAAGCAAAAATGGCAAGAAGAAGGATATTGTCGGTGGCTGCTTCTGTGCTTCCGAATTTATCAGAGTAATACCATCTCAGATCTTCATAATTCCTCTATGGTGGGAGATTTTTGCTTCATAATATAAAGGAGAGGATTCAGAAGAACATGATTTTTCTGAAGTCAAAAGCGCAGGAACCTGCGTTTTTCCCCGCCGGCTAACTGATAATTTTTGCTGGTTGAATGATTACCGGAATTTTTAATGTCATGTTACTCAGAATCTTTCAAATACGTTTGTAAGCCATTTATAATGTTATGGAATTATATGCTGAAAATGGTGGTTCTAAATAAATTTAACGAAGGCTTGCTGAAAAGGTATGGAACTTTTATATGGTGCTGAATGGACACGAAAAGACTCATAATTGAAGTGACAAACCTCACTAAAAAGTTCAATGGTTTTACTGCCGTTGATAATATTTCTTTTTCTGTAAAGGAGGGAGAAATCTTTGCCTTTTTAGGGCCAAACGGCGCGGGAAAAAGCACTACAATAAAAATGATGACCACTCTGCTACACCCTACCAGCGGACATATGAGATTGGACGGAAATGATACCTCAAATCAATCTGCCGTCAGGAAGAGTTTTGGAATTGTATTTCAGGATCCAAGCCTTGATGATGAACTCACTGCCTATGAGAATATGGAGTTTCATGGGGTTTTCTACAAAGTGCCGAAAGAGTTGCGACATGAAAGTATAGAACAGCTTTTAAAATATGTCGAACTCTGGGACCGGAAAGACGATCTGGTCAAGAATTTTTCCGGAGGTATGAAAAGAAGAATGGAAATTGCTCGAGGATTCCTGCATCATCCCAAAATATTATTTTTAGATGAACCTACTTTGGGACTTGATCCTCAAACAAGAAACCATATTTGGCAGTATGTTGATAATTTAAATAAGACGGAAGGTATCACTGTCTTTTTTACCACCCACTATATGGAAGAAGCAGAAAGGGTGGCAGAGAAAATAGCGATTATTGACCGTGGCAAGATCATAGCCATTGGTTCAGTCAATGAACTAAGAAAACAAACCAATGCCAATTCTTTAGAAGAGGCCTTTTTGACTTTAACTGGGCATGCTATTCGTGAAGAAGAGGCTAACAGCATGGATCATATGAGAATGGTAAGAAGATTGTGGAAAAGATAAGGGACAATGGACAGTTATGACAATTTATATACTATGGTTAAGGCAGCTTAAAAGGTATTTGCGTTCCAAATCAAGAATTATCGGATCACTGGGACAACCGATGCTTTTTTTAATAGCTCTGGGTTATGGTCTTGGTCCGATCTTTCGAAGGGCTGGAGAAGGAAATTATATTGAATTTCTGGCACCGGGAATTATTGCAATGAGTATTTTATTTACTTCGATGTTCTCTGGCATAGAAATCATTTGGGACAGACAATTCGGATTTTTAAAGGAGATTATGGTCGCCCCGGTATCGCGGTTTATTATTATGATCGGGAGAACTTTGGGAGGAGCAACGGTTGCCACTATCCAGGGGATTATCGTGTTTTTGATTTCTGTAGCAGTAGGTTTTCGGCCAGTAAGTATTTCGGCGTTACCGGCAGCGCTGATAGTCATGAGCTTGATTGCACTTCTTTTTACTGCTTTAGGTACTGCCGTTGCGTCCATGCTCGAAGATTTTCAGGGATTTCAATTGATCATGAATTTTCTGGTCATGCCTTTATTCTTTCTTTCCGGCGCACTTTTTCCATTACAAGGATTACCAAAGATTGTAGCGCAAATAACAATAATCAATCCGCTTTCCTATGGGGTGGATGCTTTGAGGGGATTACTTACTAATAATTATCATTTCGGGCTATCTTTAGACCTTTTGGTTTTAAGTGGGATTACTTCCATATTTTTGCTGATTGGAAGTTATCTATTTTCAAGAATTGAGTTGTAGACTATATACAGGTCGTTAATATAGAGATTGGTTCTCTCGCGGTGAAAGGAGCAAAGGGGTGCTTTACAAAGAGGAATTAAATACAATAACAATTGACAATGGGTTATTATAGAGAAAGTCTTAAAAAAGTTGACATTGAGTAATCTATCGTCGCAGGTGTCAGGAACTCAGTTCATTGCATTGGCATGTGTCAGCTCTGTTGTGACGACTATTTTCTTTTGACGTTTGCTATAGATTACGCAATGAAGTCCTGGAAAGAGGGTGACATTTCTGGTGTTCTTATCAGCGTGCCTAATGAGTCGCTCTTAGCCTTTGTATACGATAATTTGCGCTTATTGAAAAAAATCGGCAAATACGAGGAGGCCCTGCTGGAAGCCTATACAGCAGTACGTGCAAATTATTCGAACTGGAGTATGTTCGAGTTGGGATATCTTTTTTTGCATGCAGATATTGTGAAATTACGCAACGCAGGTGATCCAAATCTAGTGTATTGTCTCACCAATAATATGAATAAATCCGATCCGGAACAAAGAAGCTATGATTTTCTTTGTACTTGAAAATATGAGGTTATTTAGTTACAAGCCTGCAGCATTTGTCGCCTGAATTATTCATATAATTTCCTAGACAGAACACTAGTGCAAACTACATCATGTTTAGTGTATTTATAAAGAAGCACCAGAAATTACATGATCTGGTGAATAATGAACTAGAATCATTTTAAAAATACCATTAAAGTGTTGGGAAGGAAATGGGGAGAGGATGATGAATAAAAATAAGAGGGGTAATTTTGATTCACTCTTTCATCATAATTGGAAAACCCCGTTCTGGACCAATGAAAAGATGACTTTACAAAAGACAATAAAGAACGCTGTGCGTGGTTTAGTATGGAGAGTAAAATATGGTTTTTTTGACCATTTATTGCCTAAATTTATGCGAATTGCTATCGATGAAGAAAATACTGAACATTACAGTCATGACCGCTCCGGGTATCCTCTGGTTAGTATAATTATCGTTACATGGAATCATTTGGAGTACACTAAATTATGCATCGAAAACATTTTTGAACAAAATACTTACCAGAATATAGAAATCATCGTGGTGGATAATGGATCCCAAGACGGAACGTTGGAATATCTCCGGAAGATACAGCTGAGAAAAAATAACGTGACAGTAATTAACAATCAAGTGAATCTTGGTTTTGCAAAGGCAAACAACATCGGTATAGGTCATGCGAAAGGGCAATACATTATCTTGCTAAACAACGATACGGTTGTGACATCGGGGTGGGTTGAAGGAATAATTAGGTATCTAACGGATCGGGAAATTGGAATGGTGGGGCCTGTAACTAATAATGTAGGGAACGAGGCGAGAATTAGGGTGTATTACCACGACCTGATCGAAATGGCTTATTTTGCAAAAAGATATGCCGTGAAAAAGAAAGGCCATGTTTTTGACATTCCCATGCTAGCTATGTATTGTACGGCAATACGCAGAGAAACCATAAATAAAATAGGATTGTTGGACGAACAATTCGAAGTCGGCAAGTTTGAAGACAATGACTATGCCCGTCGGGTACGGAACGCCGGGTTTCGAATTGTATGCGCAGCTGATGTTTTTATTCATCATTTCGGCAGTGCTTCCATAAGGATGCTGTCCGAGTCGGAATATCGCATGATATTTGAACAAAACAGGCAACGGTACGAGAAGAAATGGGATATTAGATGAGGATCAGCTTGGGCGTGTTTCGCGCTCTGGAAAACTCACAGACAATCAGCCGGACATCGACAAATCCTCTCGGTATTGCAATGATTGTTGACTTTGATCACTGCTGATTCAGGAACCAAAAACAACACCTGCTGAAAAGTTGTTGTTGAGGACGGTGAACGGACTGTTTCTCTGGATGGAACCTCTGGTGTTGGAGAGCTGTTGAATTGGTGCTAGGGAAGTGTTGATCCTGGTTGATGATGTTGAATTCGGACAAGGATCTGTTGATTCTGGACGGAGCTGCTGGGTAATGAAAAGGGAAGTTTTATCAAAAGGGTGAATATCAAGAGAAAAATTACAATGAAAATTAGAGGTTTAAATCTTGCTTCTTGGTGTAAATCATAGTGGCTGGGGATTTTTTCGTATAAACCTGAAATCACTATGAAAATTGATGAAGCTAGTATAAGTCCTATTACAATAATTTTTACAATAACCATATACCTTTTATAACCCCCTAACTAAACCAACTCCAATAACAGTCGATAATATGACAATATAAGCTATCGAGATAATAACTGCAGTAACCATAAAATTTCCTTTCCTACAAATGAGAACGAGGTCCGTGACGTTACCAGTTCACATGACCTCGCTGCTACCCCTGATTCCGTTTCATGCCTCAGCCTCTCCCACTTGCATGAAAGAATGTCAAGCATTATTCATTGGGTCACTCATTTTCATACTTTCCCAGTATATAGTCCCGTTAAATTGAAACTGACGCACCATCAGTACCGATAAGGTTGAAGCTGTTGAATTGGGGGACCAGGGAATTGTTGTTAGGGGTAAAAAATGTTGAATTGGGATTACGGATCTGTTGATCTTGGATGTTGCTGCTGAACCCTGCTCCGGAACTGTTGATTAGGGTTGATGCTGTTGATACATCATTACGATCTGGAAGCTTGGGGTAAATTTGGGGTAAAATTTTTTGATGATGATTGAAAATATTGCAACAATTGCAAATATTGCAAATCCGCAAATTCTTATTTTACTCACTGAAATTAAAGGGGAAACCTGGAATATCAACAAGTTGTTAAAAATCAAATTTTTGCATTCAAATCTCGGCTTCGGCACTATTGATTTAAAAAATAGGCGCAACCTAAACAGGCTTTTGCGCCTATTTAATTTGATGGCTTAAAGGCTGAACTACTGATTGCTGCCAATCTGAACGCTCTTTCAGTAAGTTCTTTGGTCATAAGTTCTACCTTCATTTGCTCGGTAAGCTCAGGCACACCGAACCATTGACCTGATGCCTCGGCGATGATCTCCAGTTTACCGCCGTTACCAATAACAGCCGCACCGCCCGAAGACCAATACAACAGCCTTGTATGGACATTCCCCCTTACTTTCTCACCTCGGCCGAAGACAACGATCGGTTCATCAACATGGACATCCCGATAAAATTTATATCCGATGCGAACGGTTACCCCCGCACAGGCGGAAGCCATGAAGCCAGCCCATCCCATCGTCTCATCAATGAGGGCGAGCAGGGCAATAGGGTGCATAACATTATTTCTCTGGAAAAGATAAAATGTCTGATGATCCCAATCATGAAAACCGGCGTGGGATACGATAACTTTCTTCAAATGACCATCATCCAAATAATAAAAACGCCTTCTGAGTCCCGGGTATATGCGACTATCGCCACATACAAAGCAATTTTTATAATACGGAAGCTGGAGCAATGCATTGCTGATATCGAAATAACTTTCAGGAATATAACCCTTCAGAAGTTCGCCTCTGCTATTGTCACTTTTACAGTATGATACAGAAGCCGAAATATACGGAAGAACATTCTGACCGACGGTAATGACGCCCTTTGCACCACCTGAGTCCGGAGATATTTTGACGTCCAACATATCACCAACGCGCACACTAGCTCCTCCCATGCGAAAATCAAGGGCAAGAGGATACAAAGATGCGGTATCCTGCGGACTGTTGCCAAGCATCATGGCAAGTTCAGTAATAGCCGCCATACCCACTCCGCCGTGGGGGATGCCGACCCAGCCCTCCATGCGCATATCCATACAAAACGAAGTGCGCAGCCCCCCATCATCCTGATGGATCACGGCATTACCGAACAGGAAATTTCTCACAAAATCATCATGCCTAGATAAACATTCCATACCAGATACCGGGGCTGAATTTCTTTAGTTACTTATTTCTTCATAGGAATTAATTATAATACATCTCACTAATCGATAAAAGAATTTTTAATACATGTGTAATTCATTGTGACCAAACACAATCCTTTCAAAACTCTTCTTGACAAAAGCCCCTTCCCCCATATTATTTATTAGCTCTTTACTGAAGATCATTTTCTTCAATTCATGACATACAAAGGAGGATCACATGGCCGATCAATCAGACACACAGAAACCGCAGCAAATTCAAATCAATACCATTGACGAGATGTCGAGAGGCAAATATGCGAACAACATGATTGTTACGCACAGTTCCGAAGAGTTCATGATAGACTGGCTGCTCAATTCACCCAACGGGTCTCACTTAGTTGCGAGGGTTATTGTCAGTCCGGGCCATCTGAAAAGAATAATCCAAGCTCTAATAACAAACCTGAATAACTATGAGCAAAAATTTGGCAAGGTAAAAATAGTTGAACCAACCGATCAGAAGTTTCACTGAGTGGCAAATGGCGTTCGCATGGTTACACTTTTACAAAGTACCTCTTGTCATTACTAAAGGCCGCCCTGAATTACGAGTCGTCAATGTCCAGCGGTTCACCTTTCTGATGACGGTCATTGCATAGCCAGACTCATAAGGCACTGTACGATTTTTTTTGTTAGGCATATCGCTAGACTTATGTCAAATAGGAACTGGATAGGCAAGCCGACATCAACCAGTCAACCTTATCCCACCTAAAGAAAGCGAGGATTTGGGAGCATCAATTGCTTTATGCCTCAGGCGCTCTTTTCTTTTTTCAAAAGACAGGTGAAGAACCGCATGGTTTGGCATACCAAATCGCTTGCATATTTATCCTTATCCTCATAATCCTGACAGGCCAGTGTTTCTGAAAGATCCCAAATTTGTGACGGAAACTTGACTACTGTTTAAATAGACATATAGCTTATAGGAATGTAAACAATATGGTTTTTACAAAATATATATAAAAAACAATAAATATTCTTATATCAAGCCATCGGTAGATTGATGGCCCAGCTAAAGCCGGAAACTCAGATGATAATATAGATCTTTAGCTTTGCTACCCTGCCAAATATCATATGAGGAACTGTACTAAATGCCATACCGCCCTGTACCCTTCCAATCCTGTACTGGAAAGTATATGAACCTTGGCCTTGGTATATCGGACCCTTTTTATTTTTTCTTCATTTTTTCTTGCAAAAATTGTAGCATTATTTCTTGAATTGTGGTCTATATAGCAAACCAAATTCAAAAACCTACTATGAAAAGGAGGGCATCGAATGAACAAGGCACAGTTGATCGACGAAGTGGCAAAGGTTACCTGTAGCAAGAAAGAAGCGGATTTGGCAGTAAGCGCGACATTTGCAGCCATTCAGAAGGCATTGAAAAAAGGAGATGATGTGACGATCGTCGGTTTCGGCACATTTGGTGTGGCCAAAAGAAAGGCCCGCAAAGGCAGAAACCCCCAGACAGGCCAAGAAATTAAGATAGCCGCGAAGAAGGTACCCGTTTTCAAAGCCGGCAAAGGTCTCAAAGACGCAGTAAAATAGACTTATACCTATACACTAGCATCGCGGACCCACCCCTGAGAAAGCAATTTTTGGGGTTGCAAAATCTATACCGCCGGCAAATAATTTCCACATAAAAGAGCCGTTCTGATCGTCTATTGGAACGGCTTTTTTGTTTTTTGTGCAGCGTCTTCACACCCTTGCTTTGACCCAGGCAACTGTCCGATACAGTAATATTGGCAATATGCTTGATTTTTTCGCTAATTCGATTCAATAGCACCCGGCCATAAATAGTAAAACCCAGCTTTGAAACTGAGACTTTCCGGAAGATCAATGCTAATTGCCGATATTTTTGAGTCTCCGGATATAATAGCAGTGTTGTTATAATAATTGTCTTCAGGAAATTCAGTTCGTCGGTATACTATGACACTGGCATCCGGAGATGCACCTGAGAGCTTTTTGGACTCATTGATCGCATCGCTCAAGTAGCCAATCTTATCTACTAGACCCAACCGTAGCGCATCCTGGGCAAGAAAAAATCGTGCGGTAGCGATTTCTTCTAAAGTGGCTTGCTGTGGCTTGCGATGGCTCACAACCAGGCTGATGAATCGCGCACCGAAATCATCGACTCCTTTTTGCAGAAGCTTCCGTTCTTCTTCACTGCTATCCCGGAAAGGTGACCCCATATCTTTATTCTTTCCATATTTTTGCACGTCCACACCTAAACCGATCTTGTTCATTAAACCACTGACTTTGGGCTGAAGAAAGATGACGCCAATGGAGCCCGTGACTGTTGTAGGATGAGCAATGATCATGTCTGCAGGAAGAGACATGTAATATGCGCCAGAAGTAGCCAAATCCATCATGGCAACGATAATCTTTGCACCTGTTTTCTCCTTATATGAAGAAATCTCATGGTATAACAAATCACTCGCGGTGATTGTCCCCCCAGGAGAATTGATCTTAAGAACCACAGCCTTAATCCGCTTATCTTTTTCCGCCTTTCTCAACTGAGATACAACCTGCTGAACGATGCTCGGGGTAGTCGTCATAAATCCTCTTTGCGGAACATCTGAAATCACTCCATTCACAGGAATAAGCAAGATTCTGTCAGCCTTGCTTCCTTCGAGTGTATATTCCTTCAGGGGTTCTGTCTCATCACTGAAAAGCTTGATCCTCGGACCTGAACACGCGGCAATCATGGTCAGGATAATAACGGTAATGATCCAATGATAGGTTCGCATACGCATCTCCTCTGATTCAGGGTTTACTTATATTTCCAATGGTCTTAGTCATCATTATCTACGCCGAATACTACTATTTTTTCAAGCATATTTATAAAACTGGTGCACATAGCAATGATATGATCTTCTGTTGCATAAGGAGCAAATATCTTTTACACTTTCCGCTATCTTAATCGTATGGAAGGAGTATCCGCAAAATCAACCATTACCCGCTATCCGCAACAAGTGTTTCGGCAGACTGGAAAGGGGTGAGGAGATCATGATATCTTTGACAGCACTAAGCAGCGATATGAGAATCAGGAATGGCAGCATCACGGCAATCGGGGCCGCAGAAAAGCTGACATTGGTTTTTTTATGATATCGATAGAAGAAAAATGATTTCCCAGACAAATATGAAATTGCCTTTTGGGCCCGTAATATATCGCTCATGGACAACGAGCCGTTTACTTACATGCATATAAATATTTCCGATGATGCATTTTAAACATATAGGAGTTTCCCGGGGGCACTATTGAAGATAATGAAACTCCCGAGCAATGCTTGAAGAGAGAAATCAAAGAAGAGTTCAACATTGACATAGATATATTGGGTTACCTTGGAGAAAATGTCCATCATTACAATCATGGCTCAATCAAGTTATTAGTATACCGAGCTCACTGGCGAAGTGGTAAGATTATATTGACAGATCATGCCGATTTTCAGTGGGTCACACCCAGTATGTTGGGAAATTTTGATTTTGCACAGGCAGATATTCTATTTGCTGAAAAGTTAAGGAGGGGAGAAATTGAACTTTGAACATGAGTGAAAACAGGTGACGTTATTACAAATCAACGGCTTGTAAATATTTTCAAATGTGGCCAACAAAGAGGAATGCGTCGTTCCAGAAGTACCAATGCATTGGTCATTATCTCAGACAGGTTTAAGGGGCTTTATAATGATCGCTGCATTGGTGATAACTTCCATTACACTGGTATGGGTAGAACTGGTAATTAAAGTATATCTTTTGCACAGAATAAAACCCTTGCTGAATCTGATAAAAACGGTGTTGAGGTCTATTTATTCGAGGTTTTTAAGAAAAAGCAATACACTTTTATATTGGAAAAGTAAAACTTGCTGGTAAACCTTACAAGGATCAGCAACCGGATATTCAAAAGAAATTAAGACAAGTAATCATATTCCCATTGAAGTTGGAAGATACGATTCCATTAGAAAATGATGAACTATCGTCATATTCGTGGACTATAAAAAACAAAAACACTGCATTCAAGATTCTTGATAAGTCTGCATTTCTGTACAGAGGCACAGGAATTCTGATTGAAAATAGGCGTTTCTTCTTGGACTCACCATTAAAAGCCGGGGATAGAAAAACAGTAACCCTAACGTATGAAGGCAAAGAATATGAAGGTCACATAGAAATGGATCACCAACCAATACCAAGAACACGACTATTTTGGAGCTCAGGTTTTGCAAAAGAATTAACCGCAATATTTCCAAATCATTTTGAGCAGTATAAAGATGGCAAAGATGTTGTTGGATCCGACATTGTCATGAAGTTTGAAAGGGTCGGCGGATTTAATAATTATAAAGTAACTTTTCCCCGTGAAATTAAACAAGAATCATTGGAGCAATGATATTATTTCCGAAGCGATTGAGAATGAGTATAGTACACTAAAGAAAGATGGGGCTATCAAAGAATATTATGGAAAAAGATATGAACGAAATCCAAAGAACAGAAAAAGGGCAATAGATATCCATGGACTATTTTGTCATGTATGTAACTTTAATTTTGAACAAGCATATGGGATAAGGGGTTTAGACTTTATCGAAGTTCATCATACAAAGCCAATCAGTAGTTTTGAGGGTAAGGAACAGTTTATAGATCCACGTATAGATATGATAACTCTGTGCTCAAATTGCCATAGGATGATTCATAGAAGAGCCGACAATATATTATCAGTTGAAGAGTTAAAAACCATTTATCGACAAAATTGGGAAGGTAAATGAAAATATAAATGATAATTGACCGATGACAGGCTATAGAAATCGCTAACTATTCTTTAGATATCAATACTGACCCAACGTTGAATTTTATTGATGCTATAACCTCATGAAATACAAGCGGTACTAGCGAAAAATGTCATTTATCGATTTGAAATATGTTTCCCGAATGTGCCAATCTCCTGCATCAATGCAGAAGGAGACGGCACATGAATTCCGGCAAAACGATCTTTTCTCAGCTGATGGATTTTATTCCCCCTTACGAATTCCGCAAATGCGTCGAACGATACAACGGCAATTACAAGATCAAGAGCTTCTCCTACTGGGACCAGTTTCTCTGCATGGCTTTCGCGCAACTGACTTACCGGGAAAGCCTGCGCGATATTCAAGCCTGTTTAAGAGCCGCTCATTCCAAACTATACCATCTGGGCATTCGGGGAAAAGTTTCCCGCAATACTCTGGCTCATGCCAATCAAATACGGGATTGGCGAATCTATGCCAACTTCGCCCAAGTGCTGATTGCCAAGGCAAGAAAACTTTACGCCGGCAATGTATTCGCCGTAGAACTGGATCAAACCGTTTATGCCCTGGATGCGACCATTATCGATCTGTGTCTGTCTCTGTTTCCGTGGGCTCAGTTTCGGAAACACAAGGAGCAGTAAAAATCCATGCGCTGTTGGATTTTCGGGGCAATATCCCCACCGTGGTCATTGTAACCCATGGCAAGATTCACAAAGTCAATATCCTCGATCAGATCATCATCGAAGCGGGAACCATTTATATCGTCGATCGTGGCTATACCGATTTTGCCCGTCTTTACGCGATGCATCAGTCATCAGCTTTCTTCATTACCAGAGCCAAGAACCACTTCCGGTACAGGCGCCTGTATTCTCAAAAAATCGACAAGATAACGGACATACATTGCGATCAAATTATCGTTCTCAAAAACTTCTATGTCAGCAAAGACTACCCGGCGAAGCTGCGCCGTATTTGCTATCTCGACAAGGTGAGCAACCAACGTCTTGTTTTTCTCACCAACAATTTTATCTTACCGGCTCTGACTATTGCAGAGCCCTATCGCTGCCGCTGGCAAATAGAGCTGTTCTTCAAATGGATCAAACAACACCTCCGAATCAAGGCTTTTTACGGCACTACCGAAAACGCTGTGAAAACTCAAATCTGGATTGCCATCTCCATGTACGTCTTGGTAGCTATTGTGAAGAAGACCTTAAATCTCGATCGGAGCCTCTATACCATTCTACAAATTTTGAGTGTGACACTTTTCGAAAAAACGCCCATTCTACAAGCGCTTTCGAGCATCAACTGCAAAAAACAAGAGGCATGGCGGCAGCGCCATCTCAACAAAAAATATTACTCCGAATCAACATATAAAGAGTATCTGAAGGAATGGCGGGTGAAAAACGCCGATAAGGTAACAGCATACGAGAAACGCCGATGGAAGGAACTGAAGGCCAGTCCCGCATATCCGGTATTTAAGGAACGGAAGAAGAACTACATGAGAGGATGGCGGGCAAAAAGAACGAACTATCCAAAAATGAATTTGAACTAATTGCCTTCAATAATTGTGGTGTTACTTTCTTCCTCTTAGATTGCAGAGTTTTAAAAAATATGTAAGATTTCTAATTATAATAATCAAAAAAGTAATTGAGTTGCTGATTTCCAACCAAGAATGTGTTCCGCATTTTTTTATGACATAGAAGGAAAGTTTTATTGTCCTTTTGAACAGGGTTATTTTTCATTGCCGAGAATTTTCTCGATAGCGGGTATGTTTGCGCCGGTGATTACCTGTCCTTTAATAAAGAAAAAAGGAGTTCCCCGGATCCCTGCTTCACGGGCAATACTCTCATAGTTGCCGATGATCTCATCCGCTGCCTTGGTATCTTTACATTTTTTAAACTTCATATCATCTAGCTTTCCAGACATGGCTTCTTTAAAAGCTTTCGCTCGATCCTTGGAACAGAGAACATACCTGGCTTTGTCTTTTGCATTGGGGTGCATCGGCAAGGGGAGGAAGAAGATATACTCGGTTACGTCGGTCCGCTTGGAGAAGAAATCAAAGGCTTTCCTGCAATACGGACAATCTGGATCGGTAAACTCAATAACACTGGTTGTCCCGTTTCCCACTTTGATGGCTTTCTCCATGGGGACTTTCTTCATCTTCTGGGCTAACAGCTCCATTTTTCTCTCATAGGTGATGTTCTTCATATCTTTGGTGAAAATGTTACCCGAGATGACGCATTCCGCCTGTGGGGAGTAGTAAATGATTTCACCCGTTGTGGTGACGACTTCGTATATCCCATTTATCTGCGTTGGATTGATGGTTTTTACCTTAATTTTAGGGAAATTATTCTTTAATGATTCTTCGGGGGGCAGGCAAAAAGCCGCTTGCGCTGCAAATAGGCACACAGTAAAGCAAAAGGCGCAAATAACTTTTTTTAATTTCACGGCATCCTCACAATAGTAAAAGACCGGAATATCAGCAGCACTGCGTGGATTCTGATTGCGAGATATAAGAGAATGGCGGAATCCTGTCAATCAAATTATTGTTATTCACAATGAAGTGATTCACCGTGTATTATCCAAATAAATAGCCTCATAAGAAAATAATGATGTCTAAAGGTAGAAATATAACTTTCAATATGGCATAATTAACTCGGAATCTGTTTATAGGCCTCAATTTCAACCAGTAAACTGCACTTTTTGAATGAATCTGTGATGTACGAATTGTAAGTGGAACGGACACATGTAAACCTGACAAATATGAGACTAGGTCAGGACTTTTTTGATTATTTTTGATAAGCCCCATTTAGATTGTACGTAGTTCTTTGATATTGATCCAAAATGATGTAGGAATCAGCCATGAAAAATGGTCCACACTGGCGCTGTCAGAAATTTTGGCAATTGGCCAAGGGTCAGAAACGATGCAGCTGGATCATTTTCAAGCGAGATTTCAATCCAAAGTTAATGATTACTCTGTCTTCAAATGTATAATAGATATATATATATTAATAGGTATTATTAGAGGAATAAATTAGGTAAGAATTTTACTTGCGTTTCAAACAGTATAAATATATTAAAGATAGATGTTGCGTAATTTATTAATCTGCTGTTCCGCTCGGTATAATTGGTATCATTAGAAAAGTGCGTAATTCCCAATCTTTTATCAAAACAACCATAATTGTAAAGGAGGGAGCCATGAGGTACAGATCTTGTTCATCAGTAGTGGCGGTTTTAATATTTGTCTTATTTTACGTAGCTTGCGGAGGAGGAGGAGGGGGATCATCGCCGGCAGCTCCAAGTTACAATGTCACAGGTGCCTGGTCTGGAACAGCGAATCCATCTGACAATTCAGGTGCTAATAACATCTCAGGGAACTTAACTCAAAGCGGATCAAAAGTTAGCGGTAATATTCAAAATCAAACAAAAAATGTATCATACACTGCATCAGGTAGTGTCAGTGGCAATAATATGACCCTGAATCTGGTTGGTAGTGATGGTTCGACAATAAGTGTATCCGGTACACTTAATGCAAATGAACAATTTTCCGGCACTTATAATAATACCACCAGTGGATGCAAGTCTGGATGTTCAGGAACTGTTAATTTATCATGCTCAAGTTGCAATTCGTATTCAACACCTACACCAACAACATCAGAAACATCAACGTCAACATCAACAGGAACATCAACATCAACAGGAACATCGACGTCGACATCGACATCAACACCAGCTCCTGTGAGTGCGGATGTCGTAGGGGCTTGGTGCGGTTCTGGTTCAAATTGTGCAGAAGCTTTAACAATCTGCTATTTCATCTGTCCCGGTGGACGATTACGGGGAGCGGATACGTGGGGCAGTACCGGCACGATTGATTGTGGAACATGGTCCGTATCGGGTAACACATTGAATACAAATTATACTGAAGAAGATACATATGGTAATACGTATCCAACAGTCGAATCATACACTTATAATGCGACAACTGATCAACTGGTTTGGTTGAACACCTCATCAGACAACCCAGGTTTGGCTGGTTGCCCGATAACTTTAAGCAGGATAGGCGGCGGCGGCTCAAACCAGATTACCGCCGCTGATTGTGACACGGGCACCTGTAAAGCTGGAGGAACAGGCGCAGTTTCATGCGGAACGGATTGCGATTGCGGCCACTGCTGGTCCTGTCAATCCGGCCAGTGCGTGTACAGTGGAGAAGGATCGTATGGATGCTATGCGGGCTGTCCATTCTAACGCTGGGTACCTCCTGATGCGATAAGCAGCGTGAAATAGCGGGACAGGGGATGGTTCTATGATTCGTGAACATTTCATTAGAACCGTCCCCTATTTTTTATCCAGTGAGAGGTAACCGCTTCAGTTCGCCTGTCGCTATAGGCCTAGGTGAGTGCGTGTAATCTAAATAGGAGATCTATTTACAAATTTGACACAGCCCTTCTTTATGCACACACGAGTTGTTACTACCGGGAGCGATAAATAGATTGCATATTAAAGGGCAGCATATGCATTCTGGATCGAGTCTAGAATGATAAAATTCGTTCTCCGAAAGATCTCAATGCAATCTAGTTTGTGACCCTATTAGTAATTCATTAACTATACAAACAATAAAATATCTTGAATGTTGCTTTTTTATGTTATGCGACCGTTGATTGAAATTAGGCTGCTATTGATGTTTTTAAAAAAACTTAATTTAAGGTATCAGCAAAAGGATAAAACGTATTCGTATAGAAACTTGTCATTGCTGATAATCTCATAGAATTGCGGACCTTCGGTCAATAATCTCCTGAATTTCTATGACCGAAACATTTAAAAACCATCCCAATAACAGCGTTACCCGAATGAAGATATTTGTTCATGTTATAATTGTTTGTTTGTTTCTATTCAGTCAGGCGCTCTTCCTGATTAACATCCAATATCCCAAAGGTCATAACTTCGACGAGTCCGGCTACGTGCCTGCAGCCGCGCAACTCCTTCTAATGACAGGAAACCGCAACTGGGAGCATCCGCCACTTGCCAAGCTATTGATGGCCTTAGGTATCAAGCTTTTTGGGGATCAGCCGCTCGGCTGGCGCTACATGAGTACTTTTTTCGGATCACTGACGCTTGTGGGAATGTACCTATGGGCGCTCGCTCTCTTCCGGGATCAAAGAACAGCTCTCTTTGCTGCGCTTATTACCGTCGTGAACCAGCTTCTATATGTCCAGGCTCGCATAGGAACGCTGGATATCTTCTTGTTTGCCTTTACGGTTTTGGCACTGGCCGCTTTCTGCGCAGCCTGGTCCATAAAGGCTGACAGACACAAGGTATTCCTTCTCTTGTTGTCTGCTGGTGTGATGTTCGGCTTGGCCATCGCCTGCAAGTGGGCAGCTGTCGCCCCGTGGCTGAGCGCCATCCTTATGATCATTACCGTTAAGGCGATGCAGAACTGGCATACCGTCTTTCAGGGAGACTCACCATGGAAATCCCGGCACAGGGAATTTGAAGACTGGTATTCGCCAAGCCTGTTCGGCGGAATTGGCATGAAAAGGCTTGTCATAGCTTTAGTAATCGTTCCCGTCTTTGTCTACTTCTTGACGTTCTTGCCGCTGCTTTTCCTTCACAAATTTGATTACGTACTTTATTCGACTCTTGATTTGTTCTCAATGCAGCTCAAAATGTGGAACCAACAGTCGAATATTTGTGGCAGCCATCCATACATGAGCACATGGACAAGCTGGCCTCTGATGATCCGGCCGATCTGGTATGCCTTTGAAAAAGAGGGAAATGATTCTTACCGATGTGTGGTCATGCTCGGCAATCCACTGATCATGTGGGGTGGCCTCTTGGCGCTCTTGTACTGCACTTGGGCGTGGATTGCGCGCAGATCGCGTGAGGCCTTTCTGATTCTCGGCTTCTACTGCGTTTTCTATTTAGGCTGGGCAGTAATACCCCGGAAAATCACATACTACTATTACTATTATCCTGCCGGTATGACGCTAAGCATGGCTATCGCGTTTCTATTCCATTACTGGGGGTCTGGCAAGACTTCCTGGCTGGCAAGAATCCAGATGCTCAGGTGGGTTTTCCTGGCGGCTTGCATCTTGATTTTTATTTACTTTTATCCGGTTTTGGCCGATCTGAAAATCACCCTGGAAACTTACCATCAAAGAATGTGGTTCCGATCCTGGATTTAAATTTATAATTTTATAAATTTTTGTCCCCGTATCCACTGGAGCCTCCAATCTGATCGCTATCAGATTTTATGAATAGATAGTAAAGCCGCCCTTCGTGATGTGTTCCACCAGCAATTTCACCTGCATGATCGCCGACTCCCATATAAATGTCACACCTTCCCGCAGCCCGGATAGCACCTCCTGTATCCTGATCCAAAGCAAACCCTATAGGCCTGTCAAGATCAACAGAGACAAAAGAAAACATCGCTCTGTGATAGTCTTATCCGTTGCAATCATTCTAAATGGAGTTACCGGCACATTGAGCGAACCTCTGAGATCGCCTTGTTCGAACCTAAAAAAGAACAAAATACAATGCCGGTACTGTTGGGGGTGAGTATCATTTCTCTTTTGTATTCCAACAAGATCTTGATTCAATCCCGTATGCTGCATTTCAACTCGCAGACAACTTGCTGTTTGTATTCTCTGCGGGAGTCATACCTATGTACGATAAAAATGATCTTATCCTCACTGCCGATGTAAAGAAAGACGGCCAGGTCATCAAACAATATGTATACAAAGACCATGTTAATTTTTGGGGTAAGGATCTATTGGTTGTCATAGCGCCGATCTATACCCCAAAAAAAGCAGTACGCGAAACAATGGATGCAATGCTGTTGGTATTTTTACATGATCTAAAAGAAGACAAGCTGTTAGAAATGAAACAGGTCAAACAAAACACAACCTATCGAAAAAGTTCAATCGGTAAAAGAAAAGCGGATATCCGATGAGGAACTGTAGCAGAAAAACTTTACGCCCCTTAGCATTCACGTTGAGGCTACGGAAAAAGTTGATCTTGCGTGAATCAGGAAAGTTGGGAAAAATGCGAAAATTAAGAATTTTTCAATAAACAAGAAGCGTGATGAGGAGATTGTGAAACACAAATTCTGGAAAGTTTTAGTCATAGTATGGATCTGTACGTCTTCAAATGGTTGCGGACAGATTGGGTCAAAAACTAAGAGAGGGTTCTAGTACCCATATAAACCTTTCCTGCCTTTTCAGCAAGCCGCAAAGTACGATTCTGCTTTCTTCGTAAAAGCATCGTTTTTTTCTTGATCTGTTCACGCCGGTCAAGAATCTCGCGGTCACGTCCATAATGCACATCCGCAGGGGTCACGTTATTCAGTGCCTCATGGTACCGATGGTAGTTGTAATAATCCACAAATAAACGGATCTGGTCCTCCAGCTCCGAGGGACTGTAATAGTGGTCTAGCAGGATCACATTCTTCATAGAACGGTGGTATCGCTCAATCTTTCCCTTGCATCATCGGGTGGAACGGCTTGCCCCGGGTATGGCGGATCCCTACGATTTAGGAGGCGGTTATGCCGGAGGATGAGAACAACAACAGACAGGAGAGCGCGTACGAGTCCCTGGGGAACATCAACCGGAGCCTGATCCCAGAGACAGCCAAACCCCAGAAGACATCGAGCGCGCCAAGGCGGCAATTGCCGGATTTCTGCAAGGAAACAGGCCAGTCGATAGTCAGGATCAGACTGAGACGTGACGGCAATATCTACCGGTATGCCGCCAACGTTGCCAGGGAATCGATCAGACTTAAGCTGGCCACGCTCATTAGCGGAGATCTTGGCGTGGACGATGACCCTGAAACACCAAAAACCTATATAATAAGACGGAGGTGATTAAAATGTCTAAGTTTTTTGGTTTACAATCTGCGAGTTCGACTGACAATCTGTATAGAAAAGAGAACTATGAGAGAAGGCAGGCTCAAAAAGCACACAAAAAGTTACGTGAATTAAGGAATAACCCACGCGGCTAAGAGCTGTTAGCTCGTTTTTTGGGCCTTAAAATCTAACTTCATTTAACTTAATAAAGGAGGTTAAAATGAAGAGGATCAATTTCGTTATGGTTGCGCTCATACACAGGAGACGCAGGAAGAAGAGGGTAGGTGGTTTTGATCTATATCCCCCAGTAGATGTAACTGAAATGTAACTGTCGTATCCGAAGATAATGCAACATGACCTGTGCAACCATCTAATATCTAATACATCAATAATGATGATGAATCGCCTAATCTTAAATCTCGACTTGGCTTCCTTATGTCTGCATCAGGTGCTGGGGCCCTTACCGGCGCCCTGTATCTCGCTTCCCAAACAAGCACCAGTGGATTAATGAAAAAAATCCCAATAGCCACGGGTATTTTCAGTATTGGTTTGACGGGAGTCTCGCTAATCCATATCATGTCGTTGTCAATGATATTGCTAGTTATTACAGGTTTCGGCATGATGGTCCTAGTCGCATCGGGGAATACCCTACTTCAAACCATTGTGGAAGATGACAAGCGTGGCCGGATTATGAGTTTTTTTGCGGTTTCCTTCATGGGAATGGCACCCTTCGGAAGCTTGCTGGCAGGAATTCTTGCGAATCAGGTGGGTCTCATATTCTCCATGTTCATAGGAAGTGTTGGCTGTTTGACTGCATCTGTTATCTACGCCAGAAAATTTTTCACCCTCGATATCACAACCCATAAAACGAACTCTTAAACGACAAGGAATCCGCCTTCAACTAACAATCTATTTTAGTGCTTGACTATTTGATCTTGCTCTCATATTGTTAGCCAATACAACTATTAGCAACGATAATAGATGATTGTAGCGAACAAAGAATGTGCTCACCTGATACTGCAAGTAATTCCTATGATAATGCAGAGGATTCGCTCAGAGATGCGCAGCCACCGCATCCTAGGCCTTTCGATACCGCAGTTCAGGGCTTTGGTGTTCCTGAATCGCCACGCGGGGGCTTCCTTATCGGAGTTGGCAGACCATCTCGATTTGACACTGCCATCCATGTCCAAGTTGGTTGATGGTCTCGTATCCCGCAATCTGGTTGCCAGAAAAGCCGGTAAAACCGACCGTCGACGGGTTACCCTGAAGCTGACAAAAGATGGTAACATGGCATTTCAGGCTGCCAGAGTGGCGACAGAGGCACATCTACATGATGTACTATCCCGTCTTTCGCCGTGTGAGAATACAAAAGTTGCAGAGGCAATGGAAATTTTGTCCGAATTGTTTGCCCCAGCATTAGCAAAAAAAATTTCTTGATTGCCTTCGAGGCAACCATTACAAAATGACTAAAAGAATACAGATATCATGAACAACTGGTTGCTATTGATTCTCTTGGGGATGGTAGCCGGTGTCCTGAGTGGATTAATCGGAATTGGCGGGGGAACCATTATCGTTCCGGCTCTGGTCATTCTATTTGGTTTTTCCCAACATATGGCACAGGGTACAACGCTGGCGATGTTAGTACCGCCGATCGGAATATTGGCAGTCTGGACATACTATAAAGCGGGTTTTGTTGATCTGCAGACAGCCGGCTTGATATGCATCGGGTTTTTCTTTGGGGGATTCATCGGTGCCAAACTGGCAGCAGGATTTTCGAATGTAACGCTTGAGAGGATATTCGGGGTCGCCCTTTTGATTATTTCCCTCAAAATGATTTTCACCCGCTAAATCACAATTCATAATGAACCATTGCATCATTTATGTATTGAAAAATAAAGGGGAAGTTCATAAACAGGGATAACAAATTCTGGAGGTATAAACCATGTTTTCAGGTATTTTCCGTCCTATGCATTTACTAGTCATATTGCTTGTAGTCCTGATCATTTTTGGACCCGGCAAGATTGCCGATCTGGGGGGCGCTCTAGGAAAAGCGATCAAAGGCTTCAAAAAAGAAATAAGCGGCTCAGACGAGGAAAGGAAACAGATATAGCAGTGCAGCACAAACCAAGACCGGAAGACATAGCAGGTGGGCAGGCCCTCATCGAGGGCGTCATGATGCGATATGGGAATAGGATTGCTGCTGCAGTTAGGAGGCCGGATCGTGAGATTGTCATCAAGGAGCAGCATTATGTACCGCTAACTAAGCGGTACAAAATTTTGGGGTTTATGTTTGTTCGTGGATTCATATCGCTTTTTGAAATGATGATCATTGGAATGAATTGCCTTCTGTTCTCAGCTGAGCAGGCGCTTGAAGAAGAAAAGGAAAAGCAGAATAAATCCTACGCCTGGGAGTTAACTTTTTCAATGATGGTTAGTATTGGTTTTGCTGTGCTCTTTTTTATTGTTGTTCCGGCATACTTTTTTTCGGTACTGAAGGGATACATTGCCAACACGATCATTCTGAATCTTGTAGAGGGGATGATTCGCTTGGGAATTTTCCTCGGCTTTCTGAGTACCACCCTGCTGATGGAAGATATGCGCCGCGTATTCATGTACCATGGAGCCGAGCATAAGACAGTATTCGCCTGGGAAAATGGACAGGAGTTGACGGTTGAAAACGTAAGGGATTTCTCCACCCAGCACCCCCGCTGTGGGACAAGCTTCATTCTCGTGGTGATGATTGTATCCATTCTCGTTTTCTCTTTCCTTGGCCGCCCCGACTTTGTTCACAGGGTTATCTATAAGCTTTTGCTCCTTCCGGTCGTGGCAGGCATTTCTTATGAGGTGATCCGTTTCACAGGAAAAAAAAGGGATTGGAAATGGGTACAGTCCTTAAGCTGGCCTGGTCTGTTGCTGCAAAAAATCACGACGAGGGAACCCACTGACGATCAGATCGAGGTGGCAATTGAAGCCCTGAAGCGGGTGATAACCAATCCATTATAGGGAGGATTCACAGTTATGGAGTTCCAGGTGCTACTGAAAAACCGGCGCTCTACCAGGGAATTCCAGGATAAAAATGTTCCACTGGACATTCTCAAGGATATCATCCAGGATTCTTGCCTGGCACCGACCTCGGGAAATGGCCAACCATGCCGGTTTGTCATTATCCGAAACCGAGCCTTCATCAAAAAGCTTTCTGATGAAAGCAAGCGCAGCTATCTTTCCGACATTGCAAAGAATCCGACTGAATTATACAAGAAATACGAGAATATTCTAAAACTTGAGGAATTCAATGTCTTCCACAATGCCCCTTGTGTAGTCTTTGTCGTCGGACCGACTGCAATACGATCTCTTCATGTGGACTGCGCGCTTACAGTTGCATACTTCATGCTATCAGCCACTTCCAGAGGATTGGGTACCTGCTGGATCGGTCTGGGGGACAACATTCAAGACCCGAGAATTCTTGAAGATATGGGAATACCTGGAGACTGCAGCATTGTAGCACCCATCGCAGTCGGCTATCCGGTCAACATCCCACCGATTGCTGAAAGACATGCACCTGTCATTGCTCGTGTCATTGAATAGCATCCATTATTTCCCTGAGGAGGATGTTCATGAGAGTTAGAGTATCAGCTGTTTTCGAGCAGGGCGGTGAAATTCTCTGCATGAAATACATCTATGGTGGCAAGAAAGTTTTTTCCCTTCCCGGAGGCGGCGTCGATAAGGATGTACGCATGCAGGATGCAATCGTCAGTGAGTGGAAAAACGAACTGGGTGTGAAGGTTGTTATCGGTGACATTATTATAGTTGGGGAAGCGCCGGTCACAAAGAAGTACCCCCAAACGCTTCACATCGTCTTTAATGCGGTTGAAGTCCATGGAACACCAAAAATCCGGCCTGAAAGCACACATTCCCTTGACGTCGCCTGGATTCCGGTTGGCAAACTCCACCAGATGCCCCTCTACCCGGATGTCGGCAAGCATCTCCACGAGTACTTTATGAAAGGAGCAAACCGTTCTATCGAGTTTATTGAGAACTGTATGGAGAGGGGCTATTGGTAAAATAGGCAATATTCCTTTCGCTTTTTTCCACTAGCAGCACTAACCTGATTAGATAAGTGCCATCAAGCAATTCAACGACCAAGACATTCATACAAAAAGCACACGATCAATTTGTTACACCTTCGATGATTGCTTTAAATCACAAGCACATGATATGTAGTACGACATGATGATAGAGCAATTTACCGGCGGAGTGGTTAACTACCTTCAAAATTCTCTGATCCTTGCTTTTCTGGCCGCCTACCTGGGTGGTCTGCTGGTCAGTTTTTCCCCCTGCGTCTATCCCGTGATACCAATTACCATAGCCTTTATAGGCGCTCGATCCTCGGGTTCCCAGCTCAAGGGTTTTGCTCTCTCCATTCTTTATGTCCTCGGCCTCGCCATTACTTATACAATCCTAGGGGCTACGGCTGCCCTGTCAGGAAGGCTCTTCGGACTAGTCCAGTCCAATCCCTGGATATCCTTTTTCATGGCAAACATTTGCATTTTGATGGGATTGTCCTTGCTGAGCGTATTCAATTTGAATATTCGGACCCCAGCATTCATTTCTCGACTTCAGGCAAGAAAAAAAAGCGGGAGATATATTGGAAGTTTTCTAATCGGAATCACCTCGGGACTCGTAATCGGCCCATGTACCGCACCCGTTCTGGCGGTACTGCTGTCATACACGGCCTTGAGGCAGAATCTTCTGATTGCGGTGAGCCTGCTTTTTGCTTTTTCCCTGGGCATGGGTACGCTTTTGATCCTTGTGGGAACCTTCGCAGGCATGCTGGCTAGCCTGCCGAAATCGGGTGCATGGATGAATAGGATCAGCCGCGTTTGCGGCTGGATCCTTATAGGAGTCGGTGAATACTTTCTGGTTCGGGCAGGATCACTATTGGGTTAAAAGGGCGAATCATCATGGAAAGAAACTTAAAGAACAACATCCGGCTGCTAGTCATCCTGCTTTTTTTAATTGCAGGAATGTCTTGCCAGGGAAAACGGGAAATACAGGGTTTGAGGGCCATTCCCGGCGAAAAAATCAACTTTACGCTGCAGGACTTGAACGGACGCGTCTTTACGCTCGATGAGCAAAAGGGAAAACCTATTCTTTTGATCTTCAGTACAACCTGGTGCCCTGCATGCCGGTCTGAAATTCCCCATTTTAAAAATATATACTCCGTATACAGTCCGATGGGCCTCGTAATCATCAACATCGATATTCAAGAGTCACAGGATAAAGTGTCACATTTTGCCTCGAATAACTTATTGCCGTACCGCATCACACTTGACAAGGACGCCCTGGTTGCCAATGCGTATGAGATCCGAGGAGTTCCTTCCATGATTCTCCTTGGAAAGGATGGACGGATTATTAGCCGGGAATATGAACAGATAGACGGTATGCTGGCTCAACTTTTCAGCACTAACTGATGACTTTGAAAATCGTCCTGATGCTGTTTTACATTTGGTCCCTTACAATCGTGTAGTCTTGAACTTGATTCAGGAACTATTCCACATCATCGTACCTCGAAACTAGTGCGCCAGATGGTCAGGACTCTCGCTTGAAATGTTCCATCCAGCTTTTGAAAGCCACCAGAATGGCTTTGGCGGCTCCTTCCATGCCAATCCAATGTGTATTAACGACTATATCATACTGAGTCGGATCTGTAACATCCGCATGAAAGTACTTGCGTATAAAAGCCCGCCGGTCAGCCTCTGTCTTGACGACATAACTTTCGGCCTGCTCCTTGGTATATTTGAAATCCCGCACCGTGTTTTCTATCCGGAACTCCAGAGGTGCGATGATCCGGATCCGGAATGTGCTCTCATGCGGCAGAATATATTGGGCACCGCGACCCATCACAATAGCATCCCCGTACGCTCCGATTGTACCAATAACTTTCGTGAGGTGACCCAGGTATTGGTCTGGCCAGAGATGTTTTGACTCAAACAGCGCAGATAGCCAAGTATCCCGAAGGGGAATGGCCTTCTCATCTAGAGATTCTATAACCTTGCGGCTCATCTTGGCACTTTCGGCAACATGCTGGATGATATGCCCTCCAATGAGATCCATCTTCAACTCGTCGGCTAACTTCCGAGCAATTTTGCTTCCTCCGCTGCCTGTCTCACGTGAAATTGTCAAAACGGGCCCCTTCTTTATGGATTCGTCTTTACCCTTGCTGATCCGCGCCCTCCACTTCTTTAATTGCGATTCGACAAGCAGGTCCATCGTCTGCTTGTCCTCCCGGTCCGCTGTATACACAGTCTTGATTGTAAGATCACGGGTATAATCCGGGCAATTAAAATAAAGAAATGTGTCAGTAGCCACGTGGAATCTTTTTGAACAATCCTTACGCCATGCACAGATGCCACAGCTTGCTCTATCCATTGTCATCGCTTATTTTCCTCCTTTCCTAAAGAGGATACAGTCAACTATTCCTTTAAAGCCTCAAAGCCACCAACAATGTCCAGAAGTTCCTCGGTAATGGTCATCTGGCGTTGACGGTGATACTGGCCATGGAGCTCCTGGAGACGCTCTTCAATATTCCGCTCAGCGTTCTGCATGGAGGCAAGACGGCTGGCATTCTCGCTGGCCAGCGACTCAGCAAAAGCACGGTAAAGTGAAACAAATAGATACTCCCGGATCAAAGCCAGAAAAAGAGCATCCACATTCATGGTAAAAAATGGAATGGTTCCGGAAGGCCATGGCTTCATCTCAAGCTCTTTGAGCCACTTACGGTCCACGGGCAGAAGATGGTACATGTGAGGGCGGTAAGAGGCACCACTGAGGTATTCATTGTAGAATAGAAAGATATGCCTGATCTGCCGCCGGAAATACCAGTCTTCAAGCAACATGATAATCTCTTCGACCATCGGAGTGATCCCGGCTGTGGAACCAGGTGTTGTGAGATTCTCTTCAATGGACTGTCCCATGTCCTCAACATAACCGTAAACCCGCATGCCTACCGTGATAACTGCCCGATCTTTTATACGGACATTCATCCGATCCATGTGATCTATGGCATAAGCGGATATCTGCTCATTGAGCTGACCGCAGAGCCCCTGATCGGACCCGAAAATGATCGATCCTATGCGGCTGACGGGAATGGTTGGAGCTACGGCCACACTTTCCTTCTGCTGTTTGAGGACGATCTGAAGCCCCATCTCCACTGCCCGCGTATAGTCCGTGAGGGATTCAACGGCGCGCTGGTATTGGCGGATGCTTACCGCGGCTAGCGCCTTCATGGTCTTCACAACAGACTGAAGGTCTTGGGCACTCTTGATGGTTCTACGGAGAGACTCGATGGTTTGCATCTTTTTCTTCCTCTGGCCATGCCCCTACTGAGCTGCGGGCAACATTGAGCATTGCTTTCAGATCATCTTCACCAAGTTTCTGGCCCGCTTCGATCTTCTCGCACATGTCGGCCATTTGTTCCTTGGTTGCACGCCGGACCACCCGCTCCGCCTTTCCGATGCCATCCACGGGCAGATCATCAAAAGCTCCTCCCGTCACGGCCAGTAAAGCTGCGATTTGCTCCGATGCCGGAATAGGCTCATACTGGAGCTGCTTCAGGCTCTCACGAACACGCCATCCCCGCTCGAGAACACGGCGGGTATTATCATCCAGGCGTGTGCCAAATCGCGAGAAGGATTCCAACTCTTCGAATTGGGAATACGAAAGGCGCAAGTCCCCAGCTACAACCCGATAAGCGGATAACTGGGTCTTGCCGCCCACGCGGGAAACAGACTTACCAACATCGACTGCCGGTAGGATACCTTTCTGAAAAAGCCGCGGAGAAAGGTAGATCTGTCCATCCGTAATGGAAATGAGGTTTGTAGGAATGTAGGACGAGATATCCTGGGCTTCCGTCTCGACGATCGGCATAGCGGTCAGAGAGCCACCTCCCAGTTCTTCATTCAAATGGGTGGACCGCTCAAGCATTCTGGAGTGGATATAGAAGATGTCTCCGGGAAATGCCTCACGTCCGGGCGGGCGCCTTAGCAAGAGCGATACCTCCCTGTAGGCACGTGCATGCCGGGTCAGGTCATCGTACGCGATGAGCACATCCCGTCCCTTCTCCATGAAGTACTCGCCGATCGTCGTAGCTGCATAGGGAGCAATGAACTGGAGACCCGGCGTATCTTCTCCTGTGGCCACTACTACAATGGAATAAGACATGGCATCGTGATTTCTCAGATCGGCGATTACCTTGGCCACATCCGATGCCTGCTTCCCGATGGCGCAATAGATACAGATCACATCCTTGTCCCATTGATTGATCATCGTATCCAGGGCAATCGCTGTCTTGCCAGTCTGCCGGTCCCCGATGATCAGTTCCCGCTGTCCGCGACCGATGGGAATCAATGCGTCAATCACCTTGAATCCCGTCTGGATTGGAACCGTAACAGGGGAGCGGACCATCACGGGCGGGGCCATGCGCTCTATGGGGAGGTGCCGGATAGCCCGTATATCCCCCATATCATCAAGAGGACTACCCAAGGGATCGACAACCCGTCCGATGAGCCCCTCGCCCACAGGTACATCGAGCACACGCCCGGTCCGGCGTACTTCGGATCCTGCTCGAAGATGATCGCCATGCTTCAAAAGAATCACCCCGATTTCCCTCTGGTCGATGTTAAAGACCAGCCCGGGGACATCGCCCGCAAAGCGTACGATCTCTTCGGATTTAACGTTTGGCAGACCCCCGACGCGGACAATTCCGTGACCAATGAAGTTCACTACACCGACTTCACGCTGCCTCAATTCGGGAGCATGCTGTACGAGGTTGGTGTCCATAGCAGCAAATGTATCCTCCAGGGATGCCTGCAGGCTTCCGTCTTCCTTTGTCTTGCCATTCATCATGTGTCGCCCCTTACCTAATCCATTTTTCTATGCCCGTTCCCCCGCCTCCTCCTGCAGAACATGGGTAAAGCTTTCCTCGAGGGATTCCAGATAGTCGTCAAAGCTCCAGGCAAGCTTATGGCCATCAGTCCTCATCTCGATGCCTGCCACCAGATTATCCGCTACTTCATACCGGAGCTTGGCGGTATCAAAACGACAGCGGTTCATGGCTTCATGGATTTTCCCCCGGTTTGCCGGGTCAATGTCAAATGCGCTCTGAAGCACAACTCCACGCTCCGACTTTAGGATGGATGAGCGGAAAGCCTCGGCATCCTGATCAGGAAGCGTTTCAACGCGCTTGATGAAAACGCTGACCATACGCTGCTCAACATTTTCATCTACCATATCCTGCAGAATGCGCCTGGTTACCTCATAAACTTGCCTACCAGCCCGCTGGCGAAGATGATGCAGAAAGGAAGTTTTTTCCCTATCGACGCTATCCTGCCAACGTTTCCGGATCTGGTCGACTTCTGCACGCGCCTGGCTCATCAACTCCCGCTTGTATTCCTCTGCTTCCTTGACGGCCTGGTTGAGAAGCTCGTCGTGCCTGTCCTGAATCGCCTTGTTTTTCGACTCAAAGGCCTGTGCTGACTGCTCCGCCTCCTTCTTTAAACGCTCAGCCTCCTCAAAGGTCTTGCCAATCTTCGCTTCCCGCTCATCCATGGCCTGGAGAATTCTTCCATACAGGAAGCGCTTGAGCAGATAGATAAGGATGAGAAAATTTACGACCTGGGCGAAAAATACAAACCAGTCAATATGCATGGCTTATCCTCCAACTTTTGTTACGAAAGTCCAGAATGGGTTGGCGAAAATAAGGATCATCGAGATGACGAAGCAATAAATCGCGATCGATTCGATCATGGCCAACCCCACAAAGAGGGTCCGGGTCAGTGAGTTGCGCTCGTCAGGCTGCTGGGCAATGGCGCTCAATGCTTGCTGCACCGCCCGGCCTTCTCCCAGCGCCGGTCCGAGGGCGCCGATCCCCATACAAAATGCTGCCGCGATGATGGAAACCATTCCAATTATGCTGATCTTTTCCATATCCCCTCTCCTTTTTTGAATTGATCAATTTTATTCTTTGGATACGCCTTCCTTGTGCAATGTCTTCTCATGGGCTCCTGTTGCCGATGCGATATAGACCATGGCAAGAATGGAGAATATGTATGCCTGCACCAAACCGGTCAGGAGTCCCAACAAATGCATGACGATAGGAAAGAACAGCGGCGTGATGGATAAAAGAATTGCCACGACCTTGTCGCCGCTCATGATATTGCCGAAAAGCCGAACTGTCAGGGCCAGAGTCCGTGAGAGTTCCCCCATGACGTGGAAGGGAAAGAAAATGAACGTCGGCTGAAAATATTCCTTCAGGTAATGCCAGATACCCTGCTTTGAAATGCCGTATATGGGAACGGCGAAAAACACACACATAGCGAGGGCCGCAGTAGTCGTGTAGGAGGCGGTCGGCGCAACATATCCCGGAACAATGAACAGTAGGTTGGACGTTGCAATGAATAGGAAGATCGTTCCGATGAACGGTAGGTATTGTCCAGGGGCATCCTGACTGACTTCCTGTATCTGGCTTCGCATTCCTCCTACAAGAACCTCCAGGAAATTCTGCCAGCGGGAAAATTTCATCGCCGGCGTTATCTTCCGGGTCACCAGCCAGGAAGTCACGACAAGAATTCCCATGACAAGCCATGTATAAAGGATGGTAGCATTGATCGTCACCCATCCCCACTTCCAGATAATAACCTGATCCGGACTGATCATTTGCAATGAAACGATTTCCATGATCCCTCTCCTGGTTAAGCCCGGCAGATCATCCGCCGGCGCCCCGTTATAATACCCCTCACAAGAATGAACCCGATCAGTGCGAAAACAGAAAAAGTCCAGTGAATCAAAGTAAAGAGCAGGAAGGCGGTCAGAATAACAGACATGCGGATAACAGTACTGGCAACCATGAACCGGCCTGGCCGTTTTACTGAGGGCAGTATCCGGAGGATCAGCCATAAACCTCCGAAGTAGAAAATCCCCAGGGCAGCCCCCGTCATGCATGCCATCAACAACCTAGCTGCCTCTATCATCTTTTTACTCCTTCTTTTCAGGCTCGGGGGGAGGTGTACCGCCCCTCCGGACCCAATACCACGCATTCATACATCCAACCATCACGCCCGCAATCAGCAGCATCAGGGTCCAGGAGAAGCGGCTTGGCCAGGTCCTGTCGATCCATAGTCCTGTGGCCACACCGATCAGGGTCGGGATCGCGACAGACCAGCCTACAACGCCGATCATTCCAAGGCCGAACCAGATCGTCTGGTCTTTCTCTTTACCTCCCCGGATTCGCAGTGCCTCACGATTTCCCACACGCTTCGTGAAGGATTCAGCGATGGCCCGCCGCCTTTCTTTCGACGTCATTGTTTTTTTATCCACGATCCCGAAGCTCCATGAATCTCCGCACAATATCCGCCTCAAGCTTTGCTGCGGCTGTACGGGCCACTTTCTCCCTCTCATCAAGGGCCTGAAAGGTTTGCTCCACCATTTCCTTGAGCCTTCCAAGGTCAAGCCCCCGGACGGCGCTGCGTGCGGATACCAGGACATCTGCTCCCTGCTTCACTAACACTCCCCGGTCCATCGCGAGGATCTCCTCCTGACCATCCACTGTGGTAAAGGTGAACAGGCTTGGTACAAGGGATGCCGTGAAATCTACGTGGTGGGGAAGGAGGCAGAATGAACCGTTCTCAGCCTCGGCGATGACCTTGTCGACCTCTTTTTGAAGCAGGACCTCTGAAGGCAGGAGTATCTTCAAATTCATTGCTTCGTCGCCTCATCAATAGAGCCGATCATGTATAGACAGCTTTCAGGTTGATCAGCGAATTCATCATTGAGTATCCTTTCGCAGCCATTGAGGGAATCTTCACGGGACACCATTCGTCCGGGTTTGCCAATAAACTGCTCCGTAGTGTAGAAAGGTTGGGTGAAAAAACGCTCCAATCGCCGCGCCCGGTAGACAATCCGCTGATCTTCGCGGGAAAGCTCAGAGATGCCGAGCATGGCGATGATGTCCTTGAGGTCTTCATAAATCGCCAGGGTCTTCTGGATTCCCTGCGCTATCCGGTAATGACGTTCTCCAGCAATGTTCGGCATGAGCATCTTGGAGCCTGACTGCAGAAGATCAATAGCAGGATAAAGTCCCTCACTGGCCCTTTTGCGCGAAAGAACGATGGAAGCTGTCAGATGCCCGAATGTATGGACAGCGGAAGGGTCGGTAAAATCGTCAGCCGGCACATATACGGCTTGGATGGATGTGATGGCGCCCGATGTGGTATTACAGATCCGCTCCTCCAGCTCCGCCAGGTCCGTCGCCAAAGTAGGCTGGTAACCCAATCGGGAAGGAAGAAGCCCCAAAAGCCCTGCCACCTCGGAGCCGGCTTGGATGAATCGGAAAATATTATCGATCAAAAGCAGCACGTCCTGTCGCATGTCGTCGCGAAAATATTCGGCCATGGTAAGGGCGGCATGCCCCACGCGAAAACGAGCTCCAGGCGGTTCGTTCATCTGCCCGAAGACAAGGACCGTATTCTTGAGGACCCCCGCATCCCTCATTTCCCGGTACAGTTCCTCCCCTTCCCGGCAGCGCTCTCCGATGCCACAGAAAAGGCTGATCCCTTCATGGCGGTGGACCATATTATGGATCAGTTCTGTCAAAAGCACCGTCTTGCCAACGCCGGCTCCACCGAAGAGACCCGCCTTGCCTCCCCGTTCGAGAGGGGCGAGGACGTCGATCGCCTTGATGCCTGTTTCAAAAATCTCCGAAACGGTCGACTGTTCCGTCAGGGGAACAGGTTCCCGGTGGATGGATCGGCTTTCCATCCCCTGAAGGACTTCCATGTGATCAATCGTCTCACCAAAAACATTGAGTACCCGTCCAACAAGTTCTTTCCCCACAGGAACCTCAAAAGTATGTTTTTCATCATAGATTGGTGTACCTCTTGACAATCCCTGCGTTGGGACAAGGGCAACGCCCCGCACAGTATGCGCATCAAGCTGGGTTACCACCTCAATGAGAATTTTCCCGTCATCTCCGGTCCGGAGTACACCACGCAACTCCGGCATTCGTTCAGGAAAATAAGCGTCCACGACAGAGCCACGGACAGTTATCACCGTTCCCTCATTTACCGACTGCTCCACGTTAGCCTCCTTCTCATCTTGAAATGCCGCCAGTGGCTGTTAGACAAAATCTCCGAGTAAAGCTCCCGCCCGGGTCAGCCCCTCTGTCAACAGGGCTACCACCAGGCCAATCACGAGGAGCATGACTGCCCGGATGGAATCATCCATGATCGGCAGCGTGTTCATAAAAAAATGATGGCTCAACAAGATTATAGCTGCGAGAAGGATGGGCATAATAAGCCCCCGTCGCCCCCACCAGATGCATCCGAATATAACCGGTATATAAAAGAGATGGCTGAACAGCGTTTCGTTTTTTAAAACGACATGGTAGTAATAAGTGATCGCCGCAGCACCGATGAGGCATAAAGCCATGACGCCCAAGCGGAAAGCTTGCTTGCCGGGAGATGCTTTGAGCATCACGAAGTCTCTGAGCCTGCCGAAACGGTCATCAATTTCACGGGTCATGAGCTCCTGGTATCTTTCCGTAATCAGGTAGGCGGCATAATCGAACATGAGGATTGTCCGGTTCAGGGTCTCCACAGCCTGCTGCTGCTCGATGGCAGTAATGAAAATGGTCTGAAACTCCGCATAGAGCCATAGGTGACGTCGCATGAGAACCAGGGAATACATGGCTTCTTTCAGAGGAATCTTTTCATCGAATCGCTCTTCTGCATACTGTCTGAAATAGATCCTGGCCACCTCAAATGGATTGTCGGTGAAAAACATCTCCCGAAAATTCCGATAGAACGTTATAGCCTGGCCGATGAGTTTCCCTTCCGGCATACGATGATAGGAAGGAGTTCTGCGGTTTCTCCTCACATCCGATACCCAAAGTCCGGCCATTTCTTCAGCATGGTGTTCTGTCAGGTCAACAAGCTTAGTGGCGTACGATTTCATGTCTCCCTCCTCCTTATCGGTAATGGCACCATGGAACCGGCTTTCATGGACTGTCCGGAACGGCCAAAAACTTTTATTTTCGCTTCCCGTCCTCCCGTCCACTCATCCCTTTTTTCATCAGCGCCTGATACTTCCAGGTGATGATATACATCGCGTAATCGAACATCAGAATGGTTCTGCTCAAACTCTCTACTGCCTGCCGGTGTTCGACTGCGGTGATGAAAATGGCCTGGAATTCCGCATACAGCCAGATATGGCGGCGCATAAGGATCAGTGCATAAATGGCCTCGTGAAGGGGTATTCCTTCCCGATAACGGTTCTCTGCGTACCGCTCGAAGTAGTTCAGGGCAAATTCGAATGGATTCTCGTGAAAAAACATCTGGCGGAAATTGTGGTAGAAATCCGCAGCCTGCCATAAGATCCTCTCCTCGGAAGCGTCATGGTATGATGGAGTCTTTGCATTGGTCTTTACGTCTTTCGCCCACTGCCTGGCGATTTGTTCCGCATGCTGTTCCGTCAGTTCGACAAGCTTGGTGGCATAGCCTCTCATGGAGATCCTTTCATGGCTGCGAGTATGGAGGGCCGTACCTGCCGATGAAGTAAAGGGCAAAGACCGTGCCAGGATAACACTAAGAAAGAAATCCGTTAATTTATTAATTTAACAGGGATTTTATGAACGATACCCAGAGGAATGCCTGGGTGCATTATGACATGATTGTCTTGCCATGGGAGAACTCCACGCAACAGCATCAAGGATAAAGTGTGGAAAAGCTTGACTGGCGTGCTTTACAGGCAGATGACTTTTTCGCCATATTCCGGCGACAAAAAAGTCATGATCATCAGATAAGAATTGGCCTGGTCATGACTGCTTTAAGAAATAAAGCCATTCCGGATCCTCCTTCATCACAGCGAGCTTGCGTTGAAGCTGGCGAAGGGTGATGCCCAATATCCGGGCGGCCTCCGTCCGGTTCCCGCCGGTCTGCTTCATGACATAGGCCACATGGATCATGTCATTATCTTTGAGTGAACATAGATTGCGGACAGAAGGATCCCTCTCCAAAGCTTTCATACCAAGATGACCGGGCAGAATACATGGGCCATCCGCAATCAGGACGGCGTTCTCAACAAGCTGGGCGAGCTCCCGTACATTGCCGGGATAATCCCTTCGGCAAAGGGCTTCAAGGGCCTCGGAGCTGAATCCCTGTACATCCCGCTGATGCCGGTTGGAAGCGATCTTCAAAAAATGTCCGGCCAGCAGCGGAATATCGGGAATTCTCTCGCGCAGCGGTGGGAGATGAACATGGGCTGACTTCAGGCGATAGAGAAGATCCAGGCGAAAATGCCCATCACGACAAGCCCGGTCGAGATCCTGATTCGATGCGGATATGATGCGTACATCCACCCACACAGGCTTTTTTGCCCCGAGTGGCACGAAGGTTTTTTCTTCAAGAACGCGCAGGAGCTTGGCCTGGAGATCATAGGGCAGCTCGCCGATTTCATCCAGGAATAAGGTGCCGCCATCGGCCTGTTCAAAGAATCCCTCATGGGGGGCATCGGCACCGGTAAAGGCACCCTTGGCATGCCCGAAGAACTGGCTCTCAAACATCGGGGCCGGTATGGCAGATACATTTACCGCTATAAAAGGACCCTTTGGCGCCGGCCCCGCGCGATGAATCCCTTGGGCAACCAGTTCCTTGCCTGTTCCTGATTCCCCTGTGATCAGGATCGGATTGCCGCTGCGGGCCATAACATCCGCGTAAGACAGCAGTGACCGCATCAGCGAGGATCGGGTTATGATATCGGAAAATGCCGGTGGAATGTCCATTGATGACTCACCGGCGGACACGGAAAGCCCTATCAATAAGCCGCGACGTTCATATGCGCGTTTTATCGTCAGCAAGAGAAAGTCGTTGTCGACGGGCTTTACCAAGTAGTCATAGGCCCCCATCCGAATTGCCTTAACTGTAGTCGGGATGTCATCTACGGCCGTGAGGATGATAAACTCCGTATGGGGACGGTATGGTTTTGTGGATTCCAAGACTTGAAGTCCATCGATATCCGGCATCAGCAAATCTAACAAGACGATATCGAAATCCTTTTCCCTGATTTGCCGGATAGCCTCCCTGCCGTTGTCACAGATATCTACATTCCGTATGCCCCGCCATTTGAGCAAACGTCTTGCCGAATTCAGAAAAACCTGTTCGTCATCCACAATGAGTATTCTCATAGACGCTGCCTCCCGGTTTCTTCGATAATTTCCAGCAATTGCTTCGTTGAAAACGGCTTGCTCAACAGAAATGGCCTATCAGGAGCTTGGCTAGCATCATCCATCGCTGTCGCCACTTCCTGTCCGTAAAGAACACCTGTAATCAAGGGAAAGCGCTCATGTATCTTGCTCCACAGATCCCAACCACTCATGCCTGGAAGTTTCTGGGCGCTTAGAACCACATCTACTTCGGGATAATCCTCGAGAAAAGCAATTACTTCATCCGTAAAGTCGGATGATCCCGCCCGTATGGTGTATGAGTCGACAAAATTGATCTTCATTTCCTCAAGGAATGCTTCGTCTTGGTCAATGCAGAGCATGGCCGGAAGAATGGTCAGGGCTTTGCCCCCGTCAACAGGCAAATATACAATGAAACGACTTCCCAATCCCGGCTTTGACAGGACACCAATCATACCATCATGTTCTTTTATAAGACCATATGAAATGGAAAGGCCCAAGCCTGTTCCATCTCGGTCTCTTCTGGTGGTAAAGAAAGGATCGAAGATATGATCTAGGACTTCCCTTTCCATCCCTCTGCCGTTATCCTCGATTTCAATCACGATGCCTTTTAGCCTTTCCAGATATCGGGCGGTAATGACAATCCGCCCTTTCCTGCCGGCAGGGATGGCCTGGTGGGCATTGATCAGCAAATTTGCGATGACCTGCTCAATCTTCTGAAAATGTCCTTGGATGGTTGGCAGATTGCTGTCAATATAAAGCTCAATGTTCGACACCGTTTTACGAACCTGAGCGCCAACAATAATCAGTGCGCCCTCGATGACATCTCCAACTTGAACCGGTTTTTTCTGCGCCATGTCATCCAATCTGGCAAAATCCTTCAAGCCGGTTACAACGCGTTTGATCCTCTGAGATGCAATCTTGAACTCCTCGATTATCTCACGCATGTTTGTGCTGACTTCCACATAACTGATGCCCCGTTCTCCCCAATCCGGATGGGCTGCTCCATCACTTGCCAGAATCGGTTCAATGGCATTCCACATCTCCTCCAAAAGAGGAATATTATGGGATATGAAGCTCACAGGATTATTGATCTCGTGGGCAACACCGGCTACAACCTCTCCTAGTGCGGTCAGTTTATGTGACTGGATCAGCTGCTGGAGATGCAGCTCACCTTCCTGCCTGATCCTTTTATCTTCTGTAATATCTTGCCATGTGCCAATGAAGTGGCTATGTGACGAATCCGGGAGCCTTATCAAGCGTCTGCAGTCGGAAAACCATCTGTATGAATGGTCGGAGGTCTGAAACCGGTATTCGCTTCGATGAATTCCCTCACCGAAGAGTGACTGAAACTCAGACGTGACCCGTAGGCGATCATCGGGGTGCAAATGGTCCTGCCAGAAAGTCGGAGATTCCATAAACAGATGGGGTTTATACCCTGTAACCTCCTCAATTGTGCTGCTAACGAAGGTCGTGGCAAACGGCTCGGTCCCACTGCTAGTAAAGGAAACTATGGGGAGCGATGCCAAGATCAGTGAAAGCTGGTCCATAGCCTCCTGCAAAGCCTGCTCCGTTTTTTGCCTTTCAGCCAACTCATTCTGAAGAGCTGTATTGGCTTCAGCCAGTTCCAGGGTACGTTGTTCCACCCTTGCCTCGAGTTGTTCATGTGCTTTAAGAAGTGCATCCTCGGCAATTTTTCTTTCGGTGATATCCTCAAGGGTTTCGACCGCTCCCATAATATTGCCGGCATCGTCCTTCACCGTTGCCGCCGTGAACCGAAGCCAGCGCCCGTGCTCTCCCAGTGCGGGGAAAAAATCTGTTGCCTCGTATGCTTCTTCAATCAAATTTGACTGAATGTACATACCGGCATACCAGTTAGGAATAATTTCAAGGTTTCTATCCACAAGGAGATCAGCCATACATGGCCGGTCCGTATCATAAAAAGCCCTCCACTGCTGCTTTGTACCAACCACTTCATCCATCCGGATTTTGCTGAGCTTCTCTAAAGCGCGATTCCAGAATATAACCCGATGTTCGCGATCAATGACAAATGTAGGTATCGGGGAGCACTCCATAATAATCTGCCGTAGCAGGGGCTCGCCGGCTCCAAAAGGGTGGGATGGCTTATTCCGCTTCATTTGCAACCCTCCTTGAGAACGGGGCATGAAGGATGCCGCGGGGGAAAAGAGATGCGGCAACTGATCCGTTAAAATGTTACCCGATACGCACAATATTTTATTTAATCTGCCACATTTCTCTTGAGGAAGGCAATCCCATTTACAGCCGCTACTTTATGCAACGGATAGCGTCTACATGGTAACAAGAAAGGTAAATTGCCTTTTACGGGTTCTGGATCGAGGAATCACTTCCCCCAACATCGTTGGAATACATCGATCAGCCTACCAGGAAAATTGCCTTAAAGAATTTCTTCCTGGCAAATGAAAAAACGTGGGATGGTCCGACATGAACAATAATTTGGACACGCCATTTCGGAAGTTGCGTTACATGCTGGTAGATTACGTTCTACTGATCTTCAGAATCGACCGCATAACCATTCCTCCATTGCTGATGAAAATAAGGACGATGAAAAAGGAAGCGGCATGGAATGTCGCTCATTATGAATTGATTGAGAATGCATCTGCTGTATCGGCCATTCATAAAGTCTGCTGGTCCATGTCATTCGACAACACTGCATTTACCCCATCAGGCATTCTGCACATGTGCCTTCTCAGCACTTGCCAAGAAAACGGCTAAGGCTTCTTATCTTACCACTTCGACCTTTGAGGCTTGTTGCAATTACTGCCGGGGTGGAGCGGGTAAGTAGCTTGGCAGGTTTCCGGTAATTTCAACGATAGGCCCGTCGTCCATCTGCTCAGGCCCATCTGGGTCGTAGACGTTCAAGTTCCCGCTCAGTGCCCATTTATAGAGCTTCTTTGCATCTGCCAGGGCTGGTTCAACGGGAACGGTATAGATTCTTTTCTGCATCACCTCATCGAACAGCCCCACACACCCGTGAGAAGCCGGGTGGCCGGGCATATCACGGGCATGAATCCAGAACCCCACATGCCGGTCATCTACATAGAAGCGTAATGCCCAATCCATAGGATACTGTTCGGTCCCCTTCTCCGTTTTATAGAGAGAAGACGTATGGTTTCTATCGTGCATATCAATGTGAAATATCCCTAGGGGAGTAAGAGCCACGGCCTTACCGGTTATAGCCGGCATGGATATGGTGAGATGGCCGTAATCATAGGCCCCAAGCCATTGTTCTGTTACATGAATGAGTATATATTTGGGGTAGCGGGCAGCTGGCTCGTAGTATTCCGGCAGTGGAGTGTATTGTCTGATATCCGCCAAATGGACAGGAACCTTGATCGTCATTCCGGGATAAGCATGGCGGCGGTCCAAGCGGTTGAATCGAGCCACGTATACCCAATCACCCCCGAAGAGTCTCTCTAGGGTTTCCTGGGGCATTATAAAATGAGGTACCCATATTATCCGGCCTTGGCTGGGATAAACAAAACGGCTCAGATCTTCTCTTGCAGGGTCATCCGAATTGGCTGCCGGATCTGCTGTTTGAAGGGGAAAAGACAGGATGATTGCACTAAAGATGATCAATGGAATAAAAATTTTCCCGAACAATTCTTGAATGATGCTTATCAACGCTGCAATCCTTCAGACACGGCCTTTTCACCATCCCCCCCTTCGGAGTGGGCGTCCACTGGGCCTGTGCCTTCCAAAAAACTCTCAAAGATTGTATCCGTTTTTGATGATTGGACAGCTTGACCTGTTTTAGCATCGACCTTCATAAAGACAATGCCCTCAGGAACGGGAAAAACCTCCACGGGTTTGCCTGCAAGGGCCCTCTGCATAAAGTAAAGCCAGATCGGAGCGGCCGCCCTGCCGCCTACTTCTTGCCCTCCCAGGGAATGTTCCTGATCGAAGCCGACCCATACCCCGGCAACATAGGTCGGAGTGTAACCAATAAACCACGCATCTCGGTTGTCATCTGTTGTACCCGTTTTGGCTGCAACAGGGCGCCCGATGCTTTTGACACGTTGGCCAGTTCCACTCTCGACGACATCTTCCATGACATATGTCGTCATAAAGGCAATACGGGGATCGATCACCTGCTCAGAGGATACCTGCGCCTCTTCAAAAACCTGACCGGTACGGTCCACGATCTTTCTTATGAAGAAAGGCTGTACCCGTCGACCCTGATTGGCTAGGACGCCAAATCCTCTGACCATCTCCTGGAGAGTCACACCAGAAGTACCAAGCGCAAGTGACAGGTTTCTGGATAATGGAGAAGCAATACCCATATTCGCTGCATAGGCGGCTGCATAATCCACCCCTATCTGTTCAAGTATCTTGACCGTAACAATATTGCGGGAGTGTACAAGACCGTTGCGGAGCGTGGTCGGACCCCAGAATTTTCTATCGAAGTTTTCCGGTTTCCAGAGGCCGTCGGGAGAGGACGGATCGTTGAATGCAATCGGGGTATCAACGATACGCGTTGATGGGGTCATACCCTTGTCAAAAGCAGCCGTATAAATGAAAGGCTTAAAGGCTGATCCAGGTTGCCGCCGTGACTGAGTTGCCCGGTTGAATTCACTTTTGCTGAAATCCCTTCCCCCGACCATACTTCGAATGGCACCCGTCTGCACATCCATGCAAAGGAGCGCCCCTTGTACCAAGCCTTTCTTATAGCCCTCGCGGGTCTCGAGTTCCTGAAGACCCTTCTCCACGGCGACATTGGCAGCTTTCTGCATATTGATATTAAGGGTTGTATAAATTTGGAGACCTTCCTTATATAAGATATCTGCCCCATATTTTTCTATGACATACTTGCGCACTTGCTCGACAAAATACGGAGCGATTTTTTCCTTGGGCTTGATAGATCGGATTACTAGGGGAACAGCAAAGGCTCTTATTTTCTGCTCTTCCGAAATGTATCCCTGCTTTACCATCTGATCAAGCACATAAGCCTGCCTTTGCCTAGCCCGGTCAAAGTGCAGAAAGGGCGAATAATTGCTTGGAGCCTTGGGAAGGCCGGCTAGCATAGCCGCTTCCGGAAGCGTTAGCTCACGGGCTGTCTTACCGAAATATCCTTCGGCAGCAGCTTCGATGCCATAAGTACCGTGGCCAAGGTAAATAGAGTTCACATAAAGATTCAATATCTCCTGTTTTGTCAGGTATCGGTCAATCTTATAGGCCAGAATGGCCTCCTTGATCTTCCTCAAATAGCTCTTCTCGGAAGATAGATAGAGGGACTTTGCAACCTGCTGCGTGATGGTGCTGCCACCCTGGACAATATGTCCCGCTTCAATATTTTTGAAAAAAGCGCGAGATATGCTCTGCAAATCGAGCCCACCATGCTCGAAAAAGCGGGCGTCCTCGGCGGCAACAAATGCCTGAATAACAACCTTTGGTACGTCCTGAATCCTGATTAGTTTGCGGTCTTCAAGAAAAAAATCATCTATTAATTCATCATTATCCGCATGCACCCGTGAAGCAATGCTCGGACGGTAGTCTTTGAGGATGGCGATGCTGGGCAGCTCATTCAATAAAAGATAGTAGACCACGGCACTTCCAAGGACAAAAAACGTCACCATAAGCACCGTACCTACCAGAAGTATATTTCTAAGTGCTGGATGTTTCTTTACTTTGTGTTTATCTTTTACTGACATGGGATGGATTCCTTTCAGCTTTCCTTCTCTCCACCTGTCGGTGACTCTTCAACTGTTTGCTTCTTCCCTGCAAATTTTGCCACAACAATGCTGATCTCGTAAAGAACCAGAAGCGGCAGCGCCATGAGAATCTGGCTTACCGCATCGGGTGAAGGGGTCAGAATGGCAGCTATAATGAAGATCAGAAGGATGGCATACCGCCGCTTGCTGGAAAGAAGCTGAGCATTGACTATTCCAAGCTTGGCTAGGAAAAAAATGAAAACCGGCAACTCAAAAGATAGTCCGAAACCTAAAAGAAACTTCAGCGACAGGGAAAGATACTCCCGGAAAGAAAGCATTGGTTTAAGAAAATCCGTTGAAAAGGACAAAAAGAAGCTAAACGCCGGTGGAAGGACAACAAAATACCCAAACAACACTCCGCCTACAAAAAGAAGTGTAGACGAAATGATGAAAGGAACGGCAACCTTCTTTTCTGCAGGAAATAGCCCCGGAGAAATAAATTTCCAAACCTGGTACAGGGTATATGGACTGGTGAGGACAAGCGATGCAAAAAAAGCAATCATCATATATGTGAAAAAAGCTTCAGTCAAATTCGTGAAAATCATGGAGCCTTCTTTTGGCATCACTTGCGTGAGGGGACGAGTCAGAATGGTAAAGAGCGGATCCTTAAAATAATAGCAGGCACAAAAACCGATACCAACAACAATGATGATCCGCAACAAACGCTTACGGAGTTCCTCCAAGTGATATGATATCGGCATTTTGACGTCTTGAGTCTGGTCTGTCATATCAAGTGGGACAATTCCTCAACATTAATAAATACAAAGTATAGCACATGGATTCGGAATGCTCATCCGGGCTAGGTTGGCGAAGTGCTGTTGTGATTCTTGTCGGTCCTGAGGTTAGGCTCCGGTGATTGCACAGTATCGCTTTCGGGACCTGAACCACGCAGGAAGGAATCTTTGAGGGTATCCACGTCCTTTTTGGTCTCTTCAGCCTTGACACTTTCCCTAATGGAATCTGTCATGCCTTCTGCCGCCCTCTTAAATTCCATGAACCCCCTACCTAAGGATCGGGCAGCCTTTTCGGCCCGACAACGAACAGTGCGACAACGGCAATAGCGATCAGTTCGGACATGCCGACTTTGAACATGTTTCTTTTCCTTCAGTTGCATGCTTTTCAAAGCCGGCTATCTATAACGTGACGCCTTGAGGCTGTCAACGGTTTTTGAAGCGGCAAAAACGACTAAAACCCTTTATTTTTTAACATTGTTGTGTTACAGCACCTCTCCCGGTGAAATACAACCGAGTATGCCGGGTGAGAGCAGCATGTGCGTAAAACAGGCATTGTTAAAGACAGGAGATATCTTAACCATGGCCTAGACGATGGTCATCCGGAAAGTCCCGCCCGCTTGGAAGCCATTTACGCTATGCTGGAAACCCCAGATATGGAAGGGAAATTTGTCCCTATCCCTCCCCGTTTAGCAACGCACCGGGAACTTGAATACGTACACAGTCCCGAATATGTAAACTACATTGCCGCCACGGCTGGACAGTCATACGTTATACTAGATCCGGACACTGAAACGTCTCCCCAAAGCTATGAAACAGCGAAACTCGCAGTAGGAGGGGTATGCAATGCAATTGATTTCGTTTTGACAAGAGCAGGAGACAACGCGTTTGCATTTGTCCGTCCACCAGGACACCATGCTGAATATGATGAAGCGGCCGGTTTCTGTATATTCAATAACATCGCGATCGGCGCAAAGTTTGCCCTGTCGCGCCATCGTTTGGAAAGAATTTTGATTGTTGATTGGGATCTTCATCATGGCAACGGCACCCAGCGGACGTTTTATGAAAGCAGGGAAGTGCTTTATTTTTCCATTCATCAGTATCCGGGCTACCCTGGATCTGGGGCTGTGGAAGAAATCGGTTTGAAAAAGGGGCTGGGCTATACAATCAATGTTCCGCTTTCGTTTGCTGCGGGAGATGCCCAGTACCTGAAAGTTTTCAGGAGAATATTGGAGCCGGTTGCCCTGAATTACAAGCCGCAGCTGGTTCTTGTGTCAGCGGGCTTTGATATATGTTTGGGGGATCCCCTTGGACAAATGCGGGTCACACCACCCGGTTTCGCTGCGATGACACGCTGCTTGATGAACTTGGCTGATCATTGCTGCAGAGGACAAATAGTGCTTGTCCTAGAAGGAGGTTATCGTGCCGAAGCATTACAGCGCTCCATTAAAGCCGTTCTTCTTGAAATGCATGATGAAACCCGAATCTCAGATGCGGACATCGCGGACTTTGAAGCCAAGTCGGGATCGCGTATTGAAGGCACTATAAAAAGTGTCATTGATCATATCAGGCCTATCTGGCCTACGCTTTAAAAAAGGAGGCTCTTTTGAAAATCAAGAAAGAAGAAGTGGCCTACGTCGCCCATCTGGCAAGGCTGGAATTCAACAATGAGGAGATGGAAAAGTTTACTATGCAACTCAATGACATTCTTCTGTATATGGACAAGCTCAACAAAGTCAACACGGAAGGACTGGAACCGCTGACCCATGCCACAATTCTTCAGAATGCTTTTCGTGATGACATGCTCCAGCCATCCTTGAGTCGGGAAGAAGCCTTGGCCAATGCCCCACAGGAGAGAGTTGACTGCTACCGAGTGCCAAAAGTAATTGAGTAGAAACGAGATCTTATGGAACTTTATCAATTAACGATTCACGAACTCCAGGAAATGTTGCGGTCAGGTAAGGTATCCGCCGTCTCCGTCCTCGAATCCATTTACCGCCGTATCGAGGCTGTGGAAGGTAAGGTCCATGCTTATATAGCCTTGATGAAAGATATAGCTTTTCAACAAGCCGGACAGGCTGACGACGCAATCCGCAGAGGAGATCTCTCTGAACTTACTGGCATTCCCATTGCGTTGAAAGATATATACTGCACCAAGGGGTTTGCCACAACTTGCGGCTCCCGTATGCTGAACGGCTTCATTCCACCTTATGATGCCACCATCATTGAGAAACTCAAAACAGCCGGTGCAGTTTTCACTGGCAAGACTAATATGGACGAGTTTGCGATGGGTTCATCCACTGAAACATCCTGGTTTGGCGTAACTCGAAATCCGTGGGATCTAGAACGCATCCCTGGCGGATCAAGCGGCGGATCAGCCGCCGCCGTCGCATCCGATGAATGCATTGCTGCACTGGGCTCAGACACCGGAGGCTCAATCCGTCAACCTGCAGCCTTATGCGGTGTTGTAGGGATGAAGCCTACCTATGGGCGGGTCTCACGTTTTGGTCTTATCGCCTTTGCATCGTCCCTTGACCAGATCGGCCCGTTTACAAAAGATGTTGAAGACTGCGCGATTATGATGAATGTCCTTGCCGGTTACGACCCTAAGGACTCCACCTCCGTTCCCGAGGGCGTTCCAAACTACCGGGACTTCATCAATAGAGATGTTGAAGGCTGGACGGTCGGTGTGCCGAAAGAATATTTCAGTGAAGGGATCGACCCCGAAGTTCTATCCGCAGTGCAAGAATCAATACGCGTCCTAGAAAAGGCAGGGGCTAGTTGCATAGAAGTTTCCTTGCCCCATTCCGAGTATTGCATTGCTGTTTATTATATCGTTGCTACGGCCGAGGCAAGTTCTAACCTTGCCCGCTATGATGGAGTCAAATATGGATTCCGGGATGGAGACAACAGGGATCTGATCGAAATGTACAAAAAAACCCGCTCTGAGGGCTTCGGTGCAGAAGTGAAACGTCGGATCATGCTGGGGACTTATGCCCTGTCATCGGGCTATTATGACGCATATTATAAAAAAGCATCGCAGGTCCGCGGACTGATCAAGCAAGATTTCGACAAAGCCTTCCAGAAATGTGATGCAATCATCACGCCTACGGCACCCACACCAGCCTTCCGGATTGGTGAAAAAATGGATGATCCCATGCAGATGTACCTATCCGACATCTTTACAATATCAACCAACCTTGCTGGCATACCGGGCATTGTTGTACCCTGCGGATATACGAAAGAGGGGCTCCCTATCGGATTGCAGTTTCTTGCAGGCCACTTTCAGGAAGGGCGTCTGATCCAGATAGCATCGGCATATGAAAAGTGTGCAGGGATCGAGAAAAGGAGGCCGCATCTCTAATGGAATACGAGCCGGTTATCGGACTTGAAATTCATGCCCAGTTGCTGACGGAAACAAAAATCTTCTGTGGCTGCACAACCAAGTTTGGTGCGGCTCCCAATACGCACACCTGCCCCATCTGTATCGGTATGCCAGGCGTTCTGCCAGTGCTTAACGAAAAAGTTGTTGAATATGCAATGAAAATGGCTCTCGCCGTTCATTGTAAAATTAATCCGTCAAATATTTTTGCCCGAAAAAATTACTTCTATCCCGATCTCCCTAAGGGGTATCAGATCTCCCAGTATGCACATCCCCTAGCAGAACATGGACACGTGGATATAGAAAATAATGGGGGGAAAAAGCGCATTGGAATCATCCGTATTCATATGGAGGAGGATGCGGGGAAACTCATGCATGATGAATACAATCCCTGGAGTTACGTTGACTTGAACAGGACCGGCGTTCCACTCATCGAGATCGTCAGCGCACCAGATATCCGTAGCGCCGAAGAGGCAGCGGCATACCTCAGGCGGATTCATGAAATCCTTGTCTACCTCGAAATCTGTGACGGCAACATGGAGGAGGGAAGCTTTCGCTGCGACGCCAATGTATCGCTTAGACCCAAGGGAACCGAACTATTTGGAACCAGGACAGAGTTGAAGAATATGAACTCCTTCAGAAATGTTCAACGGGCACTGGAATATGAAATCAAGCGTCAGCAGTACATTCTCGAAGGAGGTGCAGAGGTGATTCAGGAAACACGGCTCTGGGATGATGGCCAGGGAGTTACTCTCCCCATGCGCGGCAAGGAAGAGGCGCATGACTACCGCTATTTCCCCGATCCGGATCTTGTGGCAGTTGTCATCAATGACGCATGGATTGAGGGAATAGGCCACTACCTGCCCGAGCTACCGTTGGAGAAAAGAGAACGGTTTGTTGGGCAGTATGAAATTCCAGCCTATGATGCGGGCGTTCTGACCAGCAACCGTTACCTTGCTGATTATTATGAAGAGGTCGTCCTTCTAACAAATAAGCCAAAGGTTGCCAGCAACTGGATCATGGGAGATATCCTCCGCTTACTCAACGAAGAAAGGCGTGACATCCGCTATTGCCCAATCACACCAAAAGCCCTGGCTGAAATGATCCTACTGATTGAAGATGGTACGATCAGCGGTAAGATAGCCAAGGATGTAGTCGAGGAAATGTACCGCAGCGGCCAATCTGCTGAAAGCATCATTGAAGAAAAAGGGCTGGTACAAATTAATGAAGAAGAACCGATTATCAAAGCAATACAGGCAGCTATAGATGCCAATCCCACCCAACTAGCACAGTACCGGTCCGGGAAAGAGAAGGTGTTCGGGTTCTTTGTCGGACAGGTAATGAAGGCAACACAGGGGAAAGCCAATCCGCAGCTTGTCAATGATCTTCTCAAAAAAATGCTCAGCGGCTGAGAGAACTCCGTGGCAATGATCCAAACCATATGCTGGCAGAACGATTCCGTTATCATACTTGACCAAAGGGCCCTTCCCTTCGAAGAGCAATACATAACCTGTACGATTCCCAAAGAAGTCATGGAGGCCATCCGAAACATGGCTATCCGTGGGGCGCCGGCTATCGGAATCGCTACAGCAATGGGGATTGCACTCGGAATCAAACGCCTGCCTGAAATGTCCCCTCTGGATTTGAAGACCATTTTTGATGACCTCTGCCATGATTTTGCCTCTACCCGTCCAACGGCGCGAAACCTTTTCTGGGCCATTGAGCGCATGCGCAATTGTTTTGAGCGAGGCTTTGGCAAGGGGCAGCCTGAACTCTCTGATCTTCTTGTCTCCGAAGCGATGAATATTGCCAAAGATGATCTTGCTGCGAATATGTCCATCGGCCGCATCGGGCATGTGTTACTTGACAACGGCGATCGGGTACTTACTCACTGCAACGCAGGAGCTCTTGCCACAGCCGGTTATGGGACCGCGCTGGGGATGATCCGTGCAGCTCGCGAAGCTGGCAAACAGCTTCACATCTATATAGATGAAACACGCCCCGTTTTGCAGGGCGCCAGGCTCACGGCCTGGGAATTACTTAACGAAGGCATCCCTGCTACCCTGATTACAGACAGCATGGCAGGCGCACTCATGCAGCAAAAACGCATCGATAAAGTGATCACCGGAGCGGATCGGATTGCTCCCAACGGAGACTCAGCCAACAAGATCGGTACATATAGTCTGGCCGTACTGGCTAGATTTCACGGTATACCGTTTTATATAGCAGCGTCCCGCTCGACCCTTGATTTTTCTATATCTTCCGGTCAAGACATGATTATTGAAGAACGGTCTCCCGAAGAAGTTACGTCTATTATGGGTATCTCGATATCTCCCAAAGGGATAGGGGTAAGCAACCCGGCATTTGACATCACGCCAGGCCGTCTCATATCCGCTATCATCACCGAGGCAGGCATTACATATCCGCCGTACGAGGAGACTTTGCCCTCACAGTGGGAGCGGATCAGATGACCGTTCATCTCTTACTCTTCGACTTTGACGGAGTACTCGTGGATTCTCTTGACATTTATTCAACGGTTGTACGTACAGCCCTGCAAAAGATAGGGATGACGATTATACAGAGCAAGGAAGATTATCTGGACCTCTTCGATGGAAACTTTTATGAATCCCTAAAACAAAAGGGTGTAGATCTGGAAGCCTTTTCAAGGGTCCTTCCCGAATGCCGCGCCACAATCGACTTTAGTAAAATGAAGACACAGCCTGGCCTCCAACCTGTCCTTGAGCAGCTTTCCAGAAGTGATCCACTGATGATTATATCCTCCAATGACTCCTCAACAATCCGCAAGTTGCTGCAGCGCGTCCATTGGGAGCCTTATTTTTCGCAGATTCTGGGAGCAGATTATCTATACAGCAAAAGAGACAAGATCAGCGTAGCCATGCAGATGGCTTCCATCGGCCCCGATCGGACATATTACATCGGGGATACGGTTGGAGATGTCAAAGAGGCAAGGGCAGCGGGTGCAAAATCTGTCGTCGTTTCATGGGGATGGCATGCAAAGCAGAGGCTTGCAAGGGCTGGGCCTGATATTATCGTCGACAGGCCTGAGGAACTTCTTGATCTTGAAAAATGATTATCTATTAAAAAAGAGGCAAAACATTATGGATCAATACGCGATCATTGACGCGTGGATGCAGCATCCGACTTTAAAATTCATTAATCAACCTATATTTGATTCTCTTCGCAGATGGGTGGGGGGCAACATCGTCAGCGAAGAAATTCCGCTCGAGTTTACAATAGATGCCATGGATAAGGCAGGGGTTGAAAAGGGGTTGACTTGTGCATGGTGGGGACCACAAGGGGCACTAATTACCAATGATGAAGTGGCGGAGTTCATAAAAAAATATCCCGACCGTTTGATTGGCGTGGCTTCCGTTGACCTATACAGACCGATGGAGGCAATTCGCGAGTTGAGGCGGTGCATACATGATCTAGGATTTCGTGCCCTGCGTATCATCCAATGGCTATGGAATTTGCCTGCAACAGACCGGCGCTATTATCCTCTTTTTGCTGAATGTGTAAACCTCGGAATTCCAGTCTGTTTTCAAGTCGGGCACACAGGGCCACTCTGTCCCTCCGAGCCGGGGCGTCCCATACCCTATATCGACGTAGCCGCCATCGAGTTTCCTGAACTGACGATGGTATGCGGCCACATCGGCTATCCATGGACCGCTGAGATGATCGCCGTCGCTACAAAACACCCCAATGTGTTCATTGACACCTCAGCCTACACAGCGAAAAGGTACCCTCAGGAACTGATCGCATATATGAAGACGAACGGACGCAAGAAAGTGCTCTTTGGCACGAATTACCCCATGATTACACCTGCCAAATGCCTTGAAGATCTTAACTCGCTAGGCTTGGATGAAGAGACAAAGAGTCTTTTCCTTCAAGGAAATGCACGGCGAGTCTACAAAATCAAATAAAATCTGCCGGACACATAAATATTGTTCCGAATCATCCTGTTACGGCAGTCACAGATCATATAGGGTCTCATCCACACTTGGCTTAGGCTTACTTTCCTTTTTCCTGCCCCCTTTTTCCTCAAAGGTGAAGGGTTCTTCCGATTCCAAGACATCACCCATGCTTGCCTCTATCTCCTCGGGATCATCACCCCGCTCCATCCTGCGCAGGGCTTCTTCCATACCCGGACCAAGCTTTACTCCCGTTGCTTCCGATATCCGACGCATCAGCTCTGCCGCCTGACGTGGATCGTCCTCACTGATTTTGTCCGCTTTCTCCGCTAGCATGGACATGGCTTTTGCCATTTTCGATTCGTCGACAGGGGGCATATCCTCCGGAGAACTTTCTTCACGGCCACCGGATATTTTAGCAAACATGGATACCTGGCGCTTGAGCTTGATTCGCTTACATCTCGGACACTGGGGAACCTTATCCGTATTGATGGTCTTCGAATAGAAATTATAGATGGTGTTGCACCCTTGGCAGTAAAATTCATAGATCGGCATGGTCATCTCCCATAAAAGGATTGAGGACATTGTCAATCATTGTATCCGCTATGCGAAAAATTACCCATTGCCACCTACGTACACGGAAAATCGGACAAGGTCCCGATCTGAAACTTCTAGTCGGCTAGAGAACCTCAAATCGTTTCACCTTCTGTACCCACCGCTGCGATCCCCTCCAAATCCCCGGATGCCGCCCGAATGTGTATGTGTTGGTCTTGAAGAACCCCGATCCTTCTTGGGCTTTGCCATATCGACCACGATGGTATTCCCATCCAGTTGGCCTCCATGGAACCTGTTAATGGCTTCTTGGGCCCCTTCGGCCGTTTCCATCTCTACAAACCCAAATCCCTTAGACAAACCTGTATACCTGTCTTTGATAATATGCACAGATAAAACTTTACCAACTTCCGAAAAATTGGACCGGAGATCACCTTCCTCGACCCTTTGGGAAAGGTTGCCAACATAAAGCTTCGTACTCATATTTATACTCTCCCATTCATCTAGGGCACTCACAGTGACGGCAAAACCATGTCCGTCTCTGTGGCACAGAAAACAGGGAAGGAGGCACGTCCACCATTCATAAAACGGAAGCGCCTCCTTAGATAAAACCTTATAATATCTGCACTTCTTCCGCTGCCGGTTCCATGCGGCCGTTTCCTATCTCGAACCGGATCCACTGATTTTCGCTCAGCGCTTTGAATCCACCACCCTGTATGGCGCTGGAATGTCCGAATACATCTCCGCCATCATCCTAATAGATGAACCCAAAACCTTTTTCTTGTTAACCCACTTTGCTGTTCTTTCTGCCATGGTCTGCAACCTCCTTTCTTCAATATTATTATGAAAAAGTCGGATGGCCATAACGACAGAAAGAAAAAACCACCAAGACTGTTGAGAGCATGGTGGTTCACCTCTACTTCAAAATGTCTATACCAACTTTTTTCTCAGCCCGATACACGGAATATCCGAATATCTGGTTTTATTCTTTTCTAGTACAGCGAATATAATAAGTCAAGCTAATTGATATCGATTGCACCCATACGGCTCATTCACGGCTTTCCGCCTGATCAGGACATGATCTCAAAGATATTCGCAGCTTTTTGCGAAATTTTCATAATTCATGAAAAGAAACGGTATTGGAAGTCACATGTGTCATTTGCGAACACACTTCATAAGGCAAACCATAAACTAAGCTTGACAAAAAATCTAAAATCAGGTCTTCAGTATCGCTGAAATTCTACCTTGAAAGGATAGGTATGATCAAGAAACGGATCTTTTACAAGGCCACCACATGGGTCGTCGTCATCGTAGTACTGCTGACCGTTTCAATCGCTTTGATCCTATTTAAATCCAAATCAAACAAACTTGCCGCAGGAATTATTACTGGAAACGGCCGTATCGAAGCAACCGAAATCGACATTTCAACCAAACTCCCCGGGCGATTGGCCAAAGTTCTGGCTCAGGAGGGAGATTTTGTTGCGGAAAACCAGATTCTTGCCAGGATGGATACGACCACATTAGAGGCCCAATTAAGACAAGCTGAGGCCCAGATCAAGGAGGCCCGCGAAGCCAAACAAACCGCAATGGCACGGGTCAGGGAAAGCAAGCTCCAATCCGAACTTGCGGCAAAGGATTTGGAAAGGTCAAGCAAACTTCTTACCAAAGGGTTTGTTACTCAGCAGCGATTTGATCATGATCTGACTGCAAAACAAAGTTTCGAAGCCATGTATGATGCAGCCCGTTCACAGGTAGCCCAGGCCGATGCCGCCATCGAGGGCGCCATAGCCCAGACCCAGCGCCTCAAAGCGGAAATAGATGACAGCGTTCTGAGGAGCCCTCGCAACGCACGGGTACTCAATCGTCTGGCCGAGCCCGGCGAAGTCCTGCCTGCTGGGGGCAGGGTCTTCATCGTGATTGATCCTGCCGACATGTACATGACAGTCTTTCTTCCGGAAAAGGATTCAGGCAATGTTCCCGTGGGCGCCGAGGCAAGGATCATCCTAGATGCTTTTCCAGGCCATGTCTTCCCTGCCGAAGTCAGCTATGTTTCTGAAAAATCGCAGTTTACTCCAAAAGAAGTTGAAACAAACGAAGAACGCCAAAAACTTGTCTTTCGCGCAAAGGTAAAACTGAAAAAAGCTGATGATCCCTGTCTGAAGCCGGGGCTTCCTGGTGAGTCTTACATACGTATCAACCCATCCGTTGCATGGCCTGACAATCTCAAGTAAGGAAAATCTCTATGCCAGGGAATTCTGTTGTACGTATAGAAGGTCTTCACCATGTCTACAAAAAGAAAACCGCCATCCATAGTCTGGATTTAGAGATTCCTTCAGGATGCCGTGTTGGCTTCATTGGTCCAGATGGTGTCGGAAAATCCACCCTACTTGGCATTATCGCGGGTCTGAAGAAGATCCAGAGAGGGCATGTTCAGGTCCTCGATTTTGATATGCGTTTAGCTACCGACCGCTTAATGGCGTGCACCCGCGTGGCCTTTATGCCCCAAGGTCTGGGACAGAATCTTTATTCGAGCCTGTCCGTCTTTGAAAATGTAGATTTTTTTGGCCGTCTTTACAGTTTCCCCCGCCAGGAACGAAAGAATCGTATTCAAAGACTGCTCAATGCCACGAACCTCGCTCCGTTCCGCGATCGCCCCATGGAGAAGCTCTCAGGCGGGATGAAACAAAAACTCGGACTTTGCTGTTCCCTTATCCACGACCCTGCGCTTCTGATTCTTGATGAACCCACCACTGGTGTTGATCCGCTTTCACGGCGCCAGTTCTGGGAACTGATCGAGGATATGAGGCACGAACACAGGGGCATGAGCATCCTGATTGCCACTGCCTATATGGAAGAGGCAGAGCATCTCGATTGGCTGGTCATGATGGACGAGGGGCAGATCCTAGCCGTTGGCACACCGCAAGAACTCAAGGAAAAAACCGGGAAAACCTCAATTGAAGAAACCTATATTTCTCTTTTACCAGCCGAAAAGAGACTGGGGCATCGTGCATTCTCGACCAAGCATCGGGAGGCTTCCGGTGATGGTGCTGCCATCGAAGCTAGACACCTAACCAAGCGATTTGGCGATTTTACTGCCGTCGATGACGTCTCGTTTACAATTCCTAGAGGGGAAATCTTTGGTTTTGTGGGACCAAACGGATGTGGGAAGACCACCACGATGAAAATGATCACCGGATTGCTGCACCCGACAGATGGGGAGGCATTTCTATTCGGTGGAAAATTTGAGGTAGGAAGCATCGAGGTCCGAAAACGCATCGGCTATATGTCCCAGATGTTTTCTCTATATGGCGAACTCACGGTTCGCCAGAACCTTGATCTTCACGCGCATCTCTTCGATCTTCCAGCGGGAGACATCTCCCAACGTGTCAGAAGGATGGCCGACCGCTTCAATTTGACTGATGTACTGGATGATCAGGCTGAACGGCTCCCTTTAGGTATCAGGCAAAGGCTGTCCCTGGCTGTCGCCACGATCCATGAACCGGAAATACTGATCCTTGACGAGCCTACCTCCGGTGTCGATCCTGTGGCCCGTGACAAGTTCTGGGAGCTTCTCATCGAGCTTTCCCGTGACCATGGCGTGACCATATTCGTCACTACTCATTACATGCACGAGGCGGGCCGCTGCGACCGGGTTGCCCTGATGAACAACGGACGTGTTCTAGCCTGCGACGCACCGGGAAAGATTATTGCCAGCCGGAATTGCCGGACACTTGAGGAAGCCTTCATCGTCTACATCCGCGAAGATCTTGAACCGAAAGATGCCACCGCTCACAAAATGAAAGATGAGCGCCACGTGCCAATTATTGCCCAAGTGCCTCACCCCCATAAACAGAAGAGAGCTTTTGACATAAGGCGTTTTGCTGCACTCGCATGGCGGGAAACTCTGGAGCTTCTCAGGGATCCCCTCAGGCTGACCTTCGCAATCCTAGTTGGCCCCTTTCTCTTGATTGTTTATGGTTACGGCATCTCCACAGATGTTGAAAAGGTCCGCTTCAGCACTTTGGATCATGACCGTTCCCCGGCAAGTCGAAGCTATATTGAATACTTCTCGGGATCGCGTTATTTCGATGAACAAAATCCTGTCCGGTCACAATCAGATATTGATAAGGGGTTTCAAACCAATGCCTATACCTTGGTTATTGAGATCCCACCAGGCTTTGAAAGAGATTTAAAGCGGGATCGTGCTCCTTCCGTTGGAATATGGATAGATGGCACAATGCCGTTTCGAGCAGAAAACGCCCGGCAATATGTAGAAGCACTTCACCAGTATTACTTGGCAGACCTTGCCAAGCATCAAGGAATGAAAAACATTCCTTCCCTGCTTCAAACACGATACTGGTATAACCAGAGTACACTAAGCCGGTTCTCCATCGTTCCGGGTCTCGTCGCCACAGTATTAATGCTCGTATCTGCCCTTTTAACGTCCATGGGTGTGGTCAGGGAAAAGGAACTCGGCTCCATAGCCAATCTCTATACAAGTCCTATCACACGATTGGAATTCCTCTGGGGAAAACAAGTCCCATACATTGCCATGAATATCGTCAATTTTCTTCTTCTTGTGGCCTTTGTCCTCTTCATTTTCGATGTTCCTTGTAAGGGCAGCTACCCGGCCCTGTTTGTAGGCGCCTTGTTATATATATACGCAAGCACTGCAATCGGCCTTTTCGTATCCATATTTACCCAAACCCAGAGCGCTGCTCTTCTTGCCGTGTTTGTCATCACCGTGATACCTTCTTTCCAGTTTTCCGGCCTTATCACGCCTGTTTCCGCTCTGACTGGTGGCGCCATCTGGATGTCCAAGCTCTTTCCGGCAGCGTATTTTCTGAATATCAGTGTGGGCACATTCACGAAAGTCGTGGGGTTTACCGAGCTTTTGCCAAACTTCATGGCTTTGCTTGGGATGAGCGTGGCGTTGACCTTGCTGTCCCTTGCCTCTATGAAAAAACAGGAGGCGTAGCCGTGTGGCGCAGCATCCGCCATACGTACCGTCTCGGACTGAAGGAACTGATCAGCCTCCGGTATGATTACGTGCTGCTGATTCTGCTTGTCTACTCCTTCTCCGTAATGATCGTTATGCCAGCCCAGGACACCGGGCTCCAGGTGCGCAACGCTGCTATCGCCATTGTGGATGAGGACCGCTCCACACTCTCCAATCGTATCCGCGAGTCTTTGCTTCCCCCATACTTTCAGAAGGCCGTTGA
>Ga0326727_10002964_pt1 | contig 55868 bp, 62 predicted proteins | sample MB2enrmetagenome_FD_207643 | JGI IMG/M metagenome (GOLD analysis project Ga0326727, IMG submission 207643) | Lab enriched peat soil microbial communities from McLean, Ithaca, NY, United States - MB29MY | ecosystem: Environmental > Terrestrial > Soil > Wetlands > Peat | place: USA: New York...
AAGCAGTCCCGCGCTTGCCGAGGTGGGCCGGACGATCGATGACGCCGTGCTTTACCGGCTGTTGAGCCTCACTGCCAATGCGGAAGCTTCCGAGCAGGCTCGCGCCATCGCTTTTGCGAAGCTGGATGATCTTCGGAAATGGGCCAGCGAGCGCAAAGATGTCGATGGATTGCAGCTTGCGCACTATCGTTTTGCCGCGCATCAGATTGATTATTTCCTGCGCAACCCAAAAGAGATTCGCGTGACGAAGCCAGCCGACGCACCGGATGGTTCCCCTATTGGAGAGGATCTGGAATTCTGACTTCGATTAACCCGGCCTTGAAATATCCGTCGCGCACTCGTTCAATGCGGTCGGCAGTGTGGATCTCTCCACCGAGTGCGATGGGATCGATTACCCATATGTAGGAAACGCCAAACGCCAGATACTCATCGACCTTGCTGCGCACCTCTACTGCGGAATCGTCAGGAGAGAGGATTTCGATGCAAAGAGATGGAGGCGTCGTGAAAATATCTTCCCCGGGTTCGCCGACGGTGACGCAGATATCAGGCACGCGGTAGCGGGCTGGATTTTGTTTGGTGTGGATGCGCTGTTCCACCCAGACCTCATACCCGAGTGCATGAGCTACTTCATAGAGGTTGCGGTCCAGATACCCCTGCATCTTGCTATGCGGCTTCTTGGGCATGGGGCGGGTTACCACCCTTCCTTCGACGTACTCTGCGTCGGGTTCAAATGTCGAGTGGAGGTACTCCTCGACACTGACCAGTTGCGTAGTTGCCATGCGGATCTCCCCTGCAATCATCATTGCATGAGGTAGCTGCTTGCGAGGGTCGTAAATGGATGGAAAACGAGCGTATGGGCCGTTAGAATTTCGTTGTACCGGCTGCGATCGGTTCACGCGCGGGGCTCGTAATGTCCCACCCACTCCAGCATCTCGCGCAGCGCGTGGCCGCGATGGCTGACGGCATACTTATTCTCAGCCGGAATCTCGGCCAATGTCTGCCCAAACGGCGGATAGAAGAAAAGTGGATCGTATCCAAACCCGCCGTCGCCGCGCGGCGCCCGCAGTATCTCGCCTTCCACCGTCCCCCGAAATGTACGGATCAGCCTGCCGTTTTCCGCTAGTGCGATCACGCATACGAATCTTGCCGTGCGGTCACTGTGGTGTTCAAGGCGTTCCAATAATAAAGCGTTGTTGGCCGCATCGCCGGCGTGCTCTCCCGCATAGCGCGCCGAATACACGCCAGGCGCCCCGTTAAGCGCATCCACCTCTAAGCCTGAGTCGTCCGCGAATAGCAATCCCTCCGTGAAGCCGCTGTAGTAAACAGCCTTTTGCGCGGCGTTTTCCTCAAACGTTGCGCCGTCTTCCGGACTGGGCGGAATGTCGCGCATCGCCGGCAAAGCTTCCACATCAGCGCCCGCAAGGCGGAACTCGCGCAGTTTCCCGGGGTTCGTCGTCGCGCACCAAAGCCTCACTTTGATATCGGAGCCAACTGCTTCTGCATCGCAATCAAGTCCGCGATGCCGTGTCGCGCAAGGCTGATCATACTTGCCATTTGTCCGTCGTCAAAAGCTTCCTGCTCCGCCGTGGCTTGCAGTTCAATAAACTGGCCGCTCCCGGTCATGGCCACGTTCATATCCACCTCGGCCTTGGAATCTTCTTCGTAGCAAAGATCCAGCAGCGCTTGACCTTTGTACATTCCCACGCTGATCGCCGCGGCGTAATCACGCAGCGGATTCTTCTTGAGTGAGCCCAACCGGCGCATCTTGTCGATAGCAATGGAAAGCGCCACGAATGCCCCGGTGATGGACGCTGTTCGCGTGCCGCCATCCGCCTGGATTACGTCGCAATCGACAATCACAGAGCGTTCGCCCAGCGCCGACAAGTCCGTAACGGCGCGGAGAGAACGCCCGATCAATCGTTGAATCTCATGGGTGCGGCCGCTCAGCTTTCCCTTGTTGACTTCGCGAGCGGTTCGCGTTCCGGTGGCGCGGGGAAGCATGGAATACTCCGCCGTCACCCAGCCCTTGCCGGTGTTGCGGAGGAATGGGGGCACGGAATCTTCAAGCGTGGCGGCGCACAGGACGCGCGTGTTGCCCACCGTGATCAGCGCGGAACCCTCGGCCGTAGCCAGGTAATCGATCTCAAAACGCACCGGACGCATTTCATCCGGCTGCCTGCCGTCAACTCGCATATTTCATCACCATGACCAGAAAGACGAATAGTAGGATTACACCGAAAATGACGATGATGACGCAGGGCCAACCGGCGCGGGGCTGCGGCGCGGCTTTCTTGCCGCTGGGGTTTTTGTATTTAGCCATCGTGGCAGGTCAGAATGGTAGAGCCAATGACATCTCGCTTAAAGGTATTCCTCAGTGTACTGATTTTGGTTTCGATCTCTTGCTCGCAAGCGGCGCAGGCGCCGGAATTGCCCCAATCCGTATCGCCAGGGTGGCAACTCGTGAGCGTACAGGAAGCGGGTCCACACATTTGGCTCGCCAGCTATTCCGGTCCTGGCACGGCGCATGTCCGTATCTGGGCGATTCATGGAAGCGCCGAAGGGCTCGAACGCGTGCAGAAGTGGCAGGCTGAGGCAAACACAGTGGTGGTCTACAGCGAGCGCTATTTTGCGGCTGTGGATTGGGCCGGCGTAGATCGCGCGCAAGCGGGGTCCCTGGTGAGGGCTATGGAGCACGCAATCGGTGTTCAACCCGAGCAGGCGAGATAATAGGAAGGTGCAGCAGCAAGCCCTGGCGCCCGTCGAGCGTTTATTCCAGTTCGCTCTCCTGGGACTGGTTGCCAGCGGTTACATGGCCATCGCGGGTTCGGGTTACGTGGATGCCCCCACCGTTGCCCTCGCAGGCATCGGACTCATCTGGCGCGCGGCCATCATCTCCGGGGCCCAGCGCCTGCAGGTTCCCGAACGCGTGGTCACCATCGCGACCATCGCGTATATGGTATTCGCGCCCGTCGATTACTTCTTTCTGGCGAAAACATGGATCGCAGCCACCGTGCATGTGGTCTTCTTCGTAGCCAGCATCAAGACGCTAACGGCGCGCACGTCGCGCGACTACCTGTTCGTTTCCGCTGTTGCCTTTATTGAGCTGTTGGCGGCGGCGTTGTTCTCCTCCAGCGGCGCCTTCTTCGTCTGCCTTTCCCTCTACCTCCTGTGCGGAGTGGCCGCGCGCGCGTCGTCGGAGGTCTACCGATCCGGCGAAGGTGAAACCCTGGTGGCGCCAGTCAGCCGCAGTCGCGGACCTTTGCGGATTGCGGTGATCGCCGGAGTGATGACGGGAGGAATCCTGGTGCTCACCGCTGGTCTCTTCTTCATCCTGCCTCGCACCGCAAACGCCGCTCTGCACCTGCTTGCCTCGAACCGCTACCACCTCACCGGGTTTTCGAACGACGTAATGCTGGGTGAAGTAGGTGAGCTGAAAAGCGATTCCCGCCCCGTCATGCATGTCAAGCCGCTATCCATCAATGGCATCGCGGCGCCGACCGCGCTTCCGCTGAATGCGAAGTGGCGGGGACTTGCCCTGGAGCGCTTTGACGGCCATCGCTGGTCTACCGATCCTGCTAGCTTTCGACCGGTGCTGGAACGGGAGGCTGGCCTCATTCGCGTTGCGGACGAATGGCAGCGCCGACGTCGCGGGCCGCGCGCGTTATACCGCGTGGAGATTCAGAACGTGGATGCGGACGCGCTTTTCGCAGCCGGCATTCCGGAATACCTGAACATCGGCCCCGCCCGTATTTCAAAGGCGCCCAGCGGCGCCATTCGATTTGGCTTCGTTCCCTCCGAGACTTTGCGATATGAGGTTTATAGCTTTATTGGTCCGGAGGTGGGGCCGCCCGAGCCGCGGCGCGTCCGCCTGACGGTTACCGAGCGGGAACAGAACCTTCTGCTACCGCCGCTGGATCCGCGCATTGCCGAACTCGCGCGGCAGATGACGCGAGGAGCGTCGGATGATCTCGAACGAGCCCGCGATATTGAAACGAGGCTGCGGCACGACTACGCTTATTCGCTCGATCTACCTTCGACGGAAGTCCGCGACCCCGTTTCCAGTTTCCTCTTCGTGCGTAAGAAGGGCTATTGCGAGTATTTCGCTTCCGCTATGACAGTGATGCTGCGGGACCTGGGCATTCCGGCGCGCCTGGTGAACGGATTCCAGAGCGGCATCGTCAATCCATACTCCGGAACGGTTGTCATTCGCGCGTCCGATGCGCACACGTGGGTGGAAGCGTTTCTGCCGGAGACGGGCTGGACGGTGTTCGACCCTACCCCGGGCGGCGCACCCGCGCAGCAAAGCCTTTGGACCATGCTGACGCTCTATATGGACGCGGCAGATACCTTCTGGCAGGATTGGGTGCTGAGTTACGATTTAGGCCGTCAGATTTCCCTCGCTTCGCGCTTGGAAAACGAGGCGCGCGAGTTTCGGACGAACGGTTGGTTCCTGAATCCGCAGTGGATTGTGAGTGCGGGCGAGAACGCCGGACGGTGGATTTACGAGCGTGGGCGCTTACTGAGTGAATTGTTCGGCGCCGGTCTGTTGTTATGGTTTGGCGTCCGGCAATTGCGCCGGTGGCAGCCGGGACGCGCCGCCCGGCAAGGACGCGCGGCGCCAACTGACGCGACATTGTTTTATTCCCGCATGCTGGTCTTGATGAAGCGCCGCGGATTTCAAAAGCCGGCTTGGTTTACCCCGCAGGAGTTCGCGAATAGCGTTCCTCCGGCGGCCGGCGCGGACTTGACTGGTTTCACCGACGCTTACTATGCTGTGAGATTTGGCGGCGATCGAGAGGCGGCGCGAAAGATGCTAGAGGAGTTGGATAAGCTAACTCACGTATGAAGAAGCTCGCTTTTGTGGTGGTCATCGGCGGAATCGCCGCGCTGGCGATCACGCGTCCACCCGATCTGGAATTCACGCGCATGATGATCGACGGCGGCGCGGGGGAATCCTGTGCATTCGCCGACATCAACGGAGACGGAAAGCTGGACATCGTTTCCGGCGAGTATTGGTTTGAAGCTCCCACGTGGAACAAGCACCGGTTTCGCGAGTTACCCTATGTCAGTTTCTATGTGGATAGCTTCAGCGCGTTGCCGATGGATGTGAACGGCGACGGGCGGGTCGATGTGATCGATTGCGGGTGGTTCAGCAAGAAGCTTTGGTGGAATGAGAATCCGGGTAAGTCGGATGCCCTTTGGAAAGAACATGTGATCGACGAAGGCCATCACGTGGAGTTCGCCTTCCTGGTGGATCTGGAGAATTCCGGAAAGAAACGCGACATACTGCCGGAATACGGGGACGCCGATGCCCCCCTGGCCTGGTATGAACCGCGTGATGGCGGATTTGTGAAACACGTTGTCAGCTCGCAGAGTTATGGGCATGGTATTGGTGCGGGGGATGTTAACCACGATGGGCGTACCGATATCATCACGCCGAAAGGTTGGTTTGAAGCACCTCCCGATCCAAGGACAGGTAAGTGGATTTTCCATCCTGACTTTGACTTAGGCACGGTGGGATTCATCTATGTGCTGGATATTAACGGCGACGGGCGTCCGGATCTGATCACGACGAGGGCCCATGACTACGGCTTTTTCTGGATGGAGCAGAATGCCGATGGAACCTGGAAGCAGCACATGATCGATGACGGCTGGGCTGGCGGACACGCGATGACCATGGTAGATCTGAACGGCGACGGTCAGCCGGACTTCGTCACCGGGAAGAGATACTTCGCGCATAACGGACATGATCCCGGCGAGCACGATCCGCTGGGCATTTATTGGTATGAGTTCGTGCGGTCGGGCAACGGGCAGGTGGACTGGGTGAAGCACGTGATCGATTATGGTTCGCGAGCCGGCGGCGGGATGCAGATCGCGGTTGCGGACTTGCGCGGGGATGGGTTACTGGACATGGCGGTGGGCGGGAAGAGCGGACTGTTTTTGTTTGAGCGGGTGGCCAAGCACCGGTAGGATGAAGCCTCCGTACGTGAGGTAAATGTCGAGGATGAGTTCGACGCCGGGTAGATCCCGTATCAGGGCTAGATCTCGCGCTCAAAAATCAGCTCGAAGTAGTGAGGTACGGCGGGTAGTTCCGGCGCGTGGATCTGTACCATGCGCCATCCCTCGGCGGCATGCTGAGCGACGACGGGGTGATGCCCCATGTCGGACGCCTTTTTCAGAATCTTCGGAGGCCGCGGAATCTGCACGAACTTGTATTCATACTTCGCGCCCTGCGTGCTCCGCGATTCCAACTGGCGTCGCAGGCAATCGGCAAGAAGCGCGGAGATGCTTTCGCCCAGTTCATTCTGGGCGCGATCGAACAGAGGCAGATCGGCCTCTTTCACGTAAAGAGTTTTTGTCGGCATATATACTTATAAATACACGTATACTTTTAGTTTGTCAAGGCTCTTTACGTGAGGTGAAAGCCGTCGGGCTGAATCGTTCAAGCGCTCCAGTAAATAAAGTGCCGCCAACAAAGGCAGTCCGCCGAGCGCAAAAATACCAGGTACTTGGAATGAGGAAATTCAGCGACTCGGGTCCCCGAGCCGAGCGCACTTGCTTTGTTTGGAGCGGTGCGAAAGAGGTATGATTTTTGAAAGGGATTGAGATTCCGGTGAGCACCTCAATCCCGGGATTATCTTCTACGTTTTACGGCGGAAGACGATCTCGATTGTGTAGTTGAACCACACAATCTTCAAACGACCAGTAATACTGCATCCGCTTTCTGCTTCACAAGGGACGAAAGCCTCCGCCATCCGGGGCTTTTCGCTTTGAAGCTCAAGTGCTTCGCCACGAAACCTACCCTTTTCGTCACTGCGGCAGAAACAGGGGAGTGCGCCGTCTCGCGCATAGTTCTCCGCAAGTCTCTCAGCCCCATCGCCGGCTCCCTAACGGGTCGCAGTTCGTAAACGGGCAGGCGAAACCGCCTACCCCACCGCTGAATCCATTTTTCATCCACTTCGGTGGGCCGCAGGCCCATGAGCACCCCTGTTAAGTGAGCCGTAAGGGTCGGGCGGAATCGTTCAAACGCACCAGCAAGTACAACGCGCCAAACAAGAGCACTCCACCCAGCGCGAAATACCAGGTATTCCGAACCAGGAAATTCAGCGACTCGCGCCCCATCGCGACCCCTAGCCACACTGCGCATCCGTAGCGAATGACACGCGCCAGCACGACCACCGCAAGAAAGTCGCGCCGCCTGGTTCCCAAAACCCCGGCCGATACTACAAACAACTTCAGCGGCATCGGAAAAGGCAGCAGCGCGGGAATGAAAATGGTTACCAGGCCATACCGCGCGAACCAGTTCTTGAAGCGCTGCGCACGTCCTGCGCCTTCTATTCTCTCCGCCCAACGCTCGCCGCCTTTGCGCGCCGCTGTGAACAGAACCAGGTTTCCGGCAGTGGATCCGACCACCGCGACCACCGCCGAGATGACCGCGATTTTCGTGGATTTCAGCGCCAGAAGAATAAGAACCGCATCCATGCCCGCCGACACGGGAATTCCAGCGGAATCGATAAAAGCCAGGATACAAACGCCCACGGGGCCAAATGCCACCAGCACTTCAATAATGTGATTCAACATTTGGAATTAAAGGACGTCGACGAAAGACCGGCGCAGTTTGTAGAACCAGCCGTGCGCGAGCAAGGCGAGAACGATGGACCAGAAGGTCAGGCCCAGTACAGCGTGCCAATCCGGGGGCCGGCCTTCCAGAAAAATCGCTCGATAGGCGCGCACCAGGATGAACATCGGATTTGCGGTAAGAATGCGCCGCGCCGCAGCAGGTATCTGATGCTCCATTTGTTTTTCGGAATAGCAGATGGGGGTGATGAAAAACCAGATGGTCATCAGGAAGCCGTTGATCTGCGCCAGGTCTCGGAAGAAAGCGCCTAATGCCGACATGAACCAGCACAGGGCCGTTGTAAAAATCATTTGAGGAAGTAACAGCAGCGGCAAATAGATTACGGTCCATGGTAAGTGGCCGCGCAGCAACAAGCAAGCTGGGATAAATAGCAAAAGTCCGAACGCCTCGCCCACCAATCCGGAGTACATCAGGTTCACCGGCAGCGTTTCGATGGGAAATACCAACTTCTTGATCAACTGGCGGTACTCGATCAAGACCGTAGGAGCCCGCCCCGCGGCTTCGCTGAACGCCAGCCAGGGCAGCATGCCCGCCAGGAAATAAAGCGTCCATGAGCCCGGCCGCGGATCGTCCTCGAATCTTTGATTCAAGATCAAACCAAAGACGAAGAAATAAGTGAGCATCAGCAACAGCGGGCTAAGCACGGTCCACAAGCCGCCCCCGAATGAGCCGCGCGACCGGCTGAGGATCTCGCGCTTGACCAGGGTCGCGCTCAACGCCCGATTGCGCCAGATGGTCTGCGCGGGCAGCAGGAAGACGCGCAGAAACGAGCGGATGAGCTTGGCCCTGCGGAAAGCGGCCTGGTCGGTTACGCGCACTTGACTGGCCTGAACGGAGTGGTCGGGCGATACGATTAAGTCCGCCAGGACAAACTTGGAGCCACGATCGAATCCCCAGCCGTCGTGCTCCCGCATGGGGCACGCGTAAACCCTATAGCTTCCGGCTTCTTCGGGCAGGTTCACCGCCATCTCGAATACTTTCCGCGCACCCGACGTCATATCGCCGGCTAGTGGAACACGCTCGCCGTCCACCAACAGCGTTCCGGATTCAGGATCGAAGACTTGATAACTGGCGGCCATGCCGTCGCCGGCGAGCCAGGTCTCTTTTGAGGTATTTTCGATTTCGAAACGAAGGCGCGCGCCTCCTGCTTCGGTCACAACCTGCACGTCCCGATAGCGCGCTTCGAAGGTATCAGGCATACAACCAACCCGGCCAGCGCTCCTTGATCGGCCCGGTCTTCTTGCCCACCGCGTAGATGCCGTCGCCGCGCCAGTACGTCTGGAGTTGCAGCTTCTCCAGCAGCAGCCGGATCCACGAGAATTCCGGATGGGGCTCATCACGGAACGGCCCCGTTTCCAGGCGCGCGACTTCAAAACCCGATCCGGTCAACAAGTGTTGCACTTCACCCGGGGTGTATTCGCGATTATGGCGGGCATCGGTCTCGCCGGATGGATTCGGCCGAATGTATGCAGTGAAGAAGCCTGGGTGGTAGCTCTCCAGCAGGGCGGCCAGGGCGCGATAGGAAATGATGTTCGGCGTGGTGATGACGAAGTGGCCGCCGGGCTTGAGGATACGGTTCACTTCGCACATCATGTGCATTGGGTCACTGGCAAGATGCTCAATAAGTTCCCCGCAAACGATGGTATCGAAGGATTCGTCATCGTAGGGGTACAGGTCCTTCTCGGCGTCGAAGTGATCGATCAGGCATTCGAATCGTTCCCCGTTTACAGATGCCGCGAACTTGCGATCGCTTCTGCCTAACTTCCCGTAGTAGCAGCCGCGAACATTGCCGTAACCGAGTTTGAATTTCAAGGCAGGCGTGATCTGCATGTACGACCCCATTTCGAGGATCGACTGTGTTGCGTCACCCTTTGGCGTCAGTTCCAGCGTGCGGGCCAGGCGCGTCAAATGCTGTTCGCAATAGTCGCGCGCGGCTGGGTCGGCACACCATTGAAGCAGCGATTCAGGATCAATCTGAACAGACGCGGGACTGTCATCCTCTGCTGCGATGGCTTTCGCTGCGCCGTTCCGGGATTCGGGTCCATGGCCGGCGATCAGGGCGGGCTCGCTTAGCTCCTCACCTTTGCCTGCCACGCGTTCCAGGAACGCGGCATACTTGCGGGCGACGATAGGCCAGCTGCACTCTTTCTCCACCCAGCCCTTGGCGCGGGACCCGATCGTCCGAGCTACGTCGGGCCGCGAGACGAGTAGATTCAGATATTCAAAAATGAGCTGCTCTTCGGTTTCGTCAACCGGCACCTTGAGACAAACGCCATCGGGGAGTTCGGAAAATGCGCCGATGTCCGAGACCAGCGAAGGCCTCGCCGCGCTCATGGCGCGCAGCAGGCTTCCGGATGTCTCGCCAACCGTGGGATAGCGAAGGTTGACGATGACGTCACAGGCGGCGATGTAGCCGGAGAACTCAGTGACGGGTGTATAGCCCAGCAGTCGGACATGCGCTTCCAGGCCGAGAGCGCGCACCAGTTCCGAAACCGGAAAATCGGGATGAGGCTCGCCGCCGAGAATCATCCGCACGCGCGGATCGACGCGGACCAGCCGGCGGAGTGCCCGGAGGGTTTCGGCAATGCGCTTGTAAGGTTTGAGATAACCGAACGCTCCAATCAAGGGAGTGAAATCTTCGAGACCCAAACGATATCGGATAGAGTTCCGGCTGTTTTCATATGCGGCTGCGGACGGTGGTGAATCCACCCAGGCCCCGTGTGGGATCACCGCAGCGGGACCGAGGAAGCCGCTCTTTCTCACCCGGTTCAGGACGAACTCGCTGTGCGTGATCACGCCGCGCGCGGATTCCACCAGACGCCGCATCATGGGCAACCCATCATAATCGGGCCCCACTTCCAGGGCTCGCACGCGCGCAGCGAACGCCACCGCTGCCGCTCCACCGTCATGCTCGCATTCGCGGACATAGCGATCCCAATCGCCTTTGCGGATGGTGAGATCGGCGATGAGGTGATGCAGATTGGCTTCATGCATCACCACCACGCCGGGATGTCTCATTGCGGCTTCGTAGACAAACTCGTGATCGTTGTTATTGCCAATCTGATAGAGTGCGACGTCGAAGTCCGCGGGTCGATAGTGCGCTGGAGCGCGGTCGAACAGGGTCACGTCCGAGATGAGTGAAAGCTCAGCGAGAAGCGCAGCCGAATAATCGGCGATGCCGCTGCGCGCCGGAGGCATCGGCGAAAAGAAAGCGATTCGCATGCGCGATCAGTGCTCCAGGTCCACCGAAAACGCGCCCAAGGGAAGTGGAATCCGGGCGCGCACAGGGGTGCGCCCGGCATCGCGGGCGAAATAGATATCAAAATCCACGGCGGGTCCGGAGCCTTGAACGTGACAACCGTATTTGTCCGTGTCGTAGTTCCTGTCGCCGGAGCGAATCTTCTCCTGGCCCAGGGGTGTCAGCTTCACTTCATAGCGGCCCCCGAACAGGATGGTCTGAGGGGCGGGGATTCTTCCGCTCAGAAGCTCGCGCCTGGTGAAAAACAAGAACGAGAGCGCATCGTGTACGCATTCCGGAACTGTCAGCGTGCTGACGCCGTCGCCGGTGGAAGGCGTGCGCGTTGCGGTCAAAGTTTTTTCGTCTACGGTTTCCGTTTCGCCGCTCTTACGAACTCCATGCTCCTGCTGCTTGGTCAGCTTTTCCATGCAGTAATCGGCGGAAGCAGTCGCCTGGTATGAGTCGGCAAGGGTGAAGGCGGGAATGTGGGCTTCGAGTTCGAAACTGAAATCCCATACAGGAGCCTTTGAAGTCCCGCTGTTGTGGGCTTTCCAGTGGGCTTCTCCCAGCGCCAGCCCGCTTGGCCAGTTGATGGTGTAATCGAGGGCTTCGTCGGGGATGGGCGTGCTCGCAGTCGCGGCCTGAGCGAGGCATTGGAACAACATCGCCACTCCGGGAAGCAGCCACGAATTTCGTAAATTGGAAATTGAAATCATCCGGATCGAGTCTTAGCGGGCTGACGGCGGATAGGCGATCGGCCAATCGCGGTCGCGCGGCCCGCCACCTGCTCATAAACTTGCAGCGTCAACTGGGCGCTCCTTTGCCACGAGAAGGCGGCGGCGCGCTGCAAGCCGAGCCGTTCCATGCGCGAGCGGAGCTCCCCGTCGATCAGGATATCGCGAATGGCCCGGGCAATCTCATCGGGCCGGGTTGGGTCGAACAACAGACCGGCTCCATCGGCCACCTCCGGCATAGCGGAAGTGCTGGAGCAAGCCACTGCCCGCCCGCACGCCATGGCCTCGAGAATCGGAATTCCAAAGCCTTCATAAAGTGACGGGAATACGAAGCAATCGCACGCGTTGTAAAGGCGCAACAGGTCTTCGTCACTGACAAAGCCGGTGAACGAGATGCGGTCTTCCACCCCAGAATCTCGCGCGGCCTCGCGCACCCGGTCTCCGAACCAGGTATCCTGTCCGGCGATCACGAGGCGGTGGGGTAATTGCCTTGATTTGATTAATCGGGAAAACGCTTCAATTAGCCCGATATGATTCTTCCGCGGTTGAAGATCGCCCACCGAGAGCACAAAAGGCTCGTCGAACTGAAAGGTTTCGCGTACCCGCTTTTGCGAGGCCTCGCGGTTAGTTACCCGGAAGAAAGGATTTGCGGCATTGGGAACCACGGTAATCCGTTCAGGGTCCAGGCTATAGGCTTGCGCGATCGCCGTTCGCGAGAATTCACTCACGGTGATGATTCGCGCCGCCGTTCGCGCCGTTCGAGATACGGTAAATTCCAATTGCCGTCGCCGGAAGTTAGTAAAGTATTCCGGATGCTCGATAAAACTGACGTCGTGGATACTGGTGACCACCGGCACGGGGCAGAAAAGAGGCGCCGTATATTGAACGTGCAGGAGCGCCGGGGGTTCTTTCTTCATTAAACGCGAGAGCTGATAACCGAGGCGCTCGAAAGGGTTAGCTGAAACGCGCCTGACTTGGAACCGCTCCGGAATCCAATTTTCCGCTTCAGGTAAAGAAACATAGGCGATAAATTCAGATGTCTTGTCGATGTTGGCGAATGCGTTGAGAAGACTGCGAACATAGACCTCATTGCCCGTTAAATGACGGCCAATCGCGTGAGCGTCTATGGCGTATCGCATCCGACTCATCCCCTCTATATTCTCACGCACTTAAACCGAGCCATTCACCAGGAAATAGGAATCGAGGGCCTTCCATGCCATCGGCCATGTGAACTTTCGCTCGTATTCCTCGCGGCCCTTTCTGGCGATACTTTGTCTGACTTTATCGTCCGTAAGCAGACTCCCGACTGCTTTGATGAAATCGCGCGGTGAATCCGCAAGCAGCAGAGATTGGCCATCGGTTCCGCCCAATCCCTCCGCTCCGATGGAGGTCGAGACCACCGCCCTTTGAGCGGCCCAAGCCTCGATGATCTTGAGCCGCGTACCGCTTCCGGAAAGCAGCGGGGCCACTGCGACCATCGATTTGGAAAGCCAGCCGAACGTATCCTCCACCGCACCGGTGCATTCAACGGACTCCAAACCCGCCACATCGGACTCGATCGCATAAGCGTTCTTGCCGATAATCCGAAAGGTCAGGGCGGGGAATCGGGTTTTCAACGCCGGCCAGATTCGAGAAAGAAAGTAATGCAGGCCGACGCGATTGGGTTCGTATTCCAGGTTACCCGAAAACGCGATCGAAAACTCCGTTTCACAATTTATGACGTCGCGCCAAGGGATGGCGTTGGGATAAACACAAACCCGTGTAGTTGGTGCGATCTCTCGAACCCTTTGCGCATCTTCCTCAGAAGCGACCAGCGTGAGGTCGGAGCGCGTGAGAAACCGCCGTTCCTGCCGGGACGCCGCATGCTGAAAGCACTGATGCACCAACGACCGGCCGTATGACCCGGCGTCTGCGCAGCTTTGGTGCCAGGCGGATTCGATGTTGTGAAGATTCAAAATCGCGCGCCTGGCATGGCGCTTCGCCAGCGGAAGATAGGGGGCGCACCAGAAATGCTCCAATACAGCCACGTCGTAAGTGGAACCTTGCAGCAGCCTTTCGATTTCCTGTTCGTATCCACTGAAGCGATCAAGCAGGGGCGGCTTCAATCGGATGATCCGAATGGCGTTTCGCGCGGCTCGGGCCGTCAGGTTGTTCTTATGGGGGCGCAAGGCCACGGTTTGCGTATGCCGCACCAGACCCGCCGGCAGCATCTCGGCGACCTGTTGTCCGGGATGGCGAAAGGCGATCAGCTCCACGTCATAGTGCGACGACAAGAATTGTAATAAGGACGCTGTTCGCAAGGCGCCGCCCCCATCCAGAGGGTAAGGAGCCTCCGGCGAGATCATGAGTGCCGACGGTCTTGGCGAGAGATCAGGCGAAGCGGTCAATCGCCTCCTTGTACACCTCGCGCGTCAGTTCAGCGGTGCGGCGCCAGGAAAACTCAAGAACCCGGCTAAATCCCTTCCGGCGCTGTTCCGCGGCGAGTTCCGGATTCGTCAGTAACGCGCGCATCGCGTCGGCCAGTTCCGTCACTGTGTCCCCGAACAGCGCAGCCTGTCCCGCAACTTCTCGCAAGGCGGCATCGCGCGACACAATCACCGGGGCGCCGCATTGCATCGCTTCCAGAACCGGCAGACCAAAGCCTTCGTAAAAAGATGGGAAGATGAACGCGGAAGCGCCCGCATACAGCGCTGCAAGTTGGGTATCTTCCACCTCGCCCAAAAGCCGGAGACCGGGTTCCTCGGTGAGGGCCGGGCCGTCCCCGCGAGTTCGTCCCGCGATCAGCAGGTCCACGCTAAACTGCTTCCTTACTTCTCGCCACGCGTTTAACAATAACCCGAGATTTTTGCGTGGTTCGATGGTTCCGGCGAACAAAAAGTATGGTTTCGTACTTCTTGGCGGCGCCGCCGCGGACATTGCTGACGAAGCAGCCAGCGGCACTGCAAAAACCCGGTCGCCCGCGAGGCAAAATGTTTCGATTACTTCCCGACGAACCGCTTGGGATGGCGTGATCACTGCGTCCGCCAAGCCAAGGCGAATCAGCAGAGGCGTGCGGCGCCCTGCACGTGTTCCTCTCGGATGCCACTCGCGGTTTTTCCAAGGTGAAAGATCGTGAATCGTCATCACGGATGGCCGCAGATGAAGGAGCGGTACTTCAAAGTTTGTCCCATGAAAGACGTCCGCGTCGTCTCTTTTTGTCGCCAGCGCCGCCCCGGCGAGCCACCATTTTCGTTCGAGGGCGTTCCGAGGGCCCGCGCCGTTGTGAAGATTCGGCGGCAAATCCTCCGCAGACATATGAAAAAGCTGATCTGAAACCAAAGTGAAATTGTCTTCCGGAAACTCTCGCGCAAGCGCCAAAGCGAGTTCCTCCACGTAGCGTCGCAAGCCGCCGCTTGACATCGCGAGAGGCGTTGCGTCCAGCGCCACGCGCATGTTACCTATTCCGCACGGTCCCTGCGGGTTTGCGCCACAAGATTGGCGGCGCGCAAAAGGGAATCGAATGTTCCCGCGTCCGTCCACCAGCCGTCGAGGAACGAAAACGTCATCGAGCCTTCGCGGATGTAGGCGTTGTTGACGTCGGTAATTTCGAGTTCCCCTCGTCCGGATGGCACCAGGGTCCGAACCTTGTCGAACACCGTTTCGTCGTACATATAGATTCCGGTAACGGCAAGATTCGACTTAGGATGCTTGGGTTTCTCCTCGATACCGGCGATGTGTTCTCCATTCAGTTCCGCCACTCCAAAGCGCTCCGCGTCGGGAACTTCCTTGAGCAGAATGCGCGCGCCTTTCTCCTGCTTGCGGAATGCGTCAGCCGCGCCGCGGATGCTCTGCTCAATGATGTTGTCTCCCAACACCACGCAGATCTTCTGTCCGTCGGCAAAGTGTTCCGCCAGCGCCAGCGCATCGGCGATACCGCCCTCGCCTTCCTGATAGGTATAGTCGATGTGCTTGAGGCCGAAGTCTTTCCCGTTGGCGAGCAGGCGTAGAAAATCGCCTGAGTTCCTGCCGCCTGTTACCACCATGATGCTCTCTACCCCCGCATCCACCAGCGTTTGGATGGGGTAATAGATCATGGGCTTGTCGTAAATGGGAAGCAGGTGCTTATTGGTGATTTTGGTGAGCGGAAAAAGGCGGCTGCCGGTGCCGCCCGCAAGCACGATGCCCTTCATATAAATAGTTGGAAAGTCAAAGTGTTAGCATAGCGCAAAGCATATGGAAGAACACGTTTGGGCGAATGTTCCGGAAGAGCGCATGAACGCCTTGATTACGCGTCAGGCGATCCACACGGCCAATTTGACCATCGCCAGGATTCAATTGTTGAAGGGCGCTTTGGTGCCCCTGCACCATCATGTGAGCGAACAAGTAACCACAGTAGAATCCGGTAGACTGGCTTGCCGCATGGGAGGGCGCGAGATCGTTCTGGAAGCGGGACACATGCTGGTGATTCCTCCGGATTTGCCGCATGAGGTGGAAGCGCTGGGAGATTCATTGGCGATTGATGTTTTCGCGCCACGCCGCGAGGATTGGATTCGCGGCGACGACGCTTACTTGCGAAAATAGCGCCTATGCATCCGCGACCCGCGTTGACCGACTACGCCCCGCCTTTTCATAAATACATTGAGCTTGTTCCGGCGGGCGATCTGATTGAAAACCTGGCCGGGCAGCTCCCCGAGACGAAGGCGCTTCTGTCGAAGGTTTCCGAGCAGGACGCTGGGTTCCGCTATGCCGAGGGCAAGTGGAGTATCCGGCAAGTGGTGGGTCATATGATCGACACCGAGCGCGTTTTCGCTTACCGTGTGCTGCGGATCGGACGGAACGATCCGACGCCGCTGCCCGGGTTTGACGAGAAATTGTTCGCGACGTATGCGCCTTATGATCATCTTCCGCTTTTCGAGGCACTGCGCGAGTTTGAGGTCGTCCGGGCTTCGACTTTGTTCCTTTTGCGTGGGTTACCACCGGAAGCTTGGGAACGGTCGGGAACTTCGGATGGGCATTTCCTGACGATGCGGGCGATGGCGTTCGCTATTGCCGGGCATGAATTGCACCATCGGGAGATTCTACGGACGAGATACTTAGTGTAGTCGGCGGACCCGTTTGAGCAAGTCCGCTCGTGGATATCCGGAAACGGTTGCCGGCCAACCTACAAAATCCGGCTGCGGGTCGAACACCGCGAAAACTATTCCGTCGCGGTCGGCTCCCGGTTGAAGACCGCCATCGACCCGCCACCCGCGAGCGCCACCGGACGCTAGAGCCGCGGACGGCGCGCGCAATGCTTTTGCACCTTCGCCGCGGAGGCGGTTGGCTTCAATCCGACAAGCGTCGTGAGTGTCCATTCCGCCGGTCAGCAGGCGGCCTTCCAGGCGCGGTTTCTCCGAAACCAGGTCTTCCGGCAACTCCACGGCCCACAATGCGCGGCGTATGTTGATTAATTCCGACTCCTGAGTAATTCCTTCGTGTCTAAGAAACTCGGCCCAGGCTCCATCCGGAGTATCCGCGAAGTAGTTGACGGGTCCGTCGCCGTCGCCGTGCCAGCGCGCGGGGGGTTGATCCGCGCTTTCCCAGAGAAATGGAAAGCGCGGGTCCGAGTGGCGAAAAACGATCATTATGTTGCGGGTGAGGCGATTAGCGCGCGCGCCAGATCTTGCACTTGACGCGGGCCTTCTTGCTCGGGTTTCCAGGCGCCGCTGAGAAGGTCAGTGGGTGCGCGTCCGGCCAATTGCGCGCGGCTGCGCTGGAACCACTGGCGCACACCGATCTCGTTATAAGCCCCGCTGAGATCACCCACGATCAGGCTGATGAAATGCAGTTTCACGGCGACCTCGTCGGGTGTCGTGCGAGCGGCCGCGCTATAGCGGCGGATGCTGCTGGCAGAAATACCGAGCAGCGTGGAAAGTAGATCCGGACCGAGAACGTCCAGCATCCGGCTCCATTCGAATTCCGGCGAGGGCGACTCTTCGAGGGCCGTGTTCAGGCTCTTCAGGGCCTGCTCCATTTCGGCCGGGTCATCCTCCATTTCGAACTGGATGGACTTCCCGATTCCGGCCCGCTGAATATACCGGAAGACCTTGCGAAACGTGGGGATATCGAGTGCATCGATGCGCTCTTCCTGCGGAAGCAGCCCCATGGCATCAGCCCGCCCGAGGACAGTGATGGCCTGGAACCCTAGGCGTCGGACCGTAAACGGAGAAAGAGTGGAATTAACTTGGATCATACTTCTATTCAGAATTGTATCCGTTCTGTGTCCGGACGTCAAGGCCTACTTTGCATCGCGCCAATTCACCCCAATCCCGACCTCGGCCACCAGCGGCACCTCCAGAGCAAAGGCGCCTTCCATCTCACGCTTCACCAGATCTGCGACTTCCTCGGCTTCTTCAGGCGGAGTTTCGAGGACCAGTTCGTCATGCACCTGCAGCAATAGCTTCGCCTGCCGAAGCTCCAGTTCGCGATCGATGCGGATCATCGCGAGCTTGATCAAGTCGGCCGCAGTCCCCTGCAAGGGGGAATTGACCGCCGTGCGTTCGGCGAATCCGCGAGCGTTCGGATTGCGGCTGTTCATGTCTGGAATGGGCCTTTCGCGCCCAAATAGAGTTTTCGTCACGCCCGTAGCGCGCACGTGTTCGATGGTTTCGTCGATGAAGCGGCGCACGCCGGAATAGCGCTCGAAGTAACCGTGGATGTATTGCTCGGCTTCCTTCCGTGAAATCCCCAATTGCTGCGAAAGCCCGAAGGCGCTGATGCCATAAACGATGCCGAAATTCACGGCCTTGGCGCGATTGCGCGCTTCCCGCGTGACCAGCAGAGGCGGAACGCCCATCACCTCCGCGGCGGTGCGGGTGTGAATATCTTCGCCGGTTCGAAATGCGTCCACCAGAACAGGATCCTTGGACATATGGGCGAGTAAACGCAGCTCAATTTGGGAGTAATCCGCCACCAGCAGCTTCCAACCAGGGCGGGGAACGAACGCCGCGCGAATCTCACGTCCCAGCTCTGTTTTGATAGGGATGTTCTGCAGGTTTGGATTCGAGGACGAAAGGCGCCCGGTAGCCGCGCCGGTCTGGTTGAAGCTAGTGTGAATGCGGCCCGATCGCGGGTCGATCAACGCCGGCAGGGCGTCTACGTAAGTACCCTTCAGCTTGGTGAGGCCGCGATGCTCCAGCACCTTGCGAGCAATCTCATGTTCACCGGCCAACTCCTCCAGTACATCGGCCGCGGTAGAAACCGTTTTTCCACGGCCGTATTTCACGGGCTGCGGCAGCTTCATCTCTTCGAAAAGCACGCGGCCTACCTGCTGCGGGGAAGAGATGTTGAACTCGCGGCCCGCCAGCGCGTGGATCTCCCCGGTGAGGCGTGAGATCTCGATGTCCATCAATTCGGAAAGACGATCCAGTTCGGCGCGATCCACCAGGATTCCGGTCTGTTCCATGCGGGCCAGGACGGAGGCCAGAGGCAGGTCGATGGTTTCATATAGTTCGCGCAGGCCGCGCTCGGCAACCGACTGGCCCAGCATCAGGCACAACTCGCGGACATAGAGAGCGTGCTGGGCGACGTCCGCGCTTAACTTGATGTCGAGCTTGCGCTGTGCAAGTTGATCGAGAGAGCATCCGGACGGGTCGGCATCCAGCAGGAACGCATAGAGGGAACAGTCTTCGCGAAACCCGCGCGGCTCGATGCCGGCTTGCCGCAGCGCCAGCAAATCCGTCTTGATCTCGCACGCGGCTTTGGTCACAGAATCATCTTCAAGAAAGGCCCGGAGCTCCGGCAGCAACGAAAGTGGTATGGCGCGCGCTTCAGACTCGGAGGGCGCGATTCCAATGTGATCCGCGCGAAGAGCAAACCCAATCGGGCTGTTTCCTCGGTGCGCTTCCAGGTACGCCCCAATTTCAGTTGCGTCCGTGAGCACCCCAAGATCGCGCGGCCGCAGATCCTCCGCTGGACCTAACTCTTTCAAATGGCTGTGGAACTCCAGTTCCTTGAATAAAGAACGTAATGCCGCGACGTCGGGCTCCGCGGCCGCCAGCGCTTCCATGGAAAACTCGATCGGCACCTCGCATTCAATGGTTGCCAGGCGCTTGCTTAGCTCGATGCGCTCGCGATTCTGTTGCAGACTTTCCCGGTACATCTTGCGGGTCACTTCGGCCGCGCGATCGAGCGCCTGCTCCACCGAACCGAACTGTTGGATCAGATCGATTGCGCCCTTGTCGCCAATGCCCGGCGCGCCGGGAATGTTATCCACCGCGTCGCCCTTCAACGCCAACAGATCCGCTACCTGTGACGGCGCGACGCCCATGAACTCCTTCACCTTTTCGGCGTTGTACCAGGTGTCATCCTTGGCGGGGTTGTACATGGTGACGCGGTCGTTCACCAGTTGCAGCATGTCCTTGTCGCTGGATACGATCACGACTTCGTCGCCCATTTCGGCGGCACGGCGTGAAATGGTTCCAATGACGTCATCCGCCTCAAAGCCGGGGAATGACAGGATGGGCACGCGCATGGCTTCCAGAATGCGGCGAATGTAAGGGATTTGCTCGCGCAAATCCTGCGGCATTTCCGTTCGGTTGGCTTTGTATTCGGCAAACTCCTGCTCTCGTAATGTTTTCCCTTCACTTTCGAAAATGGCTGCGATGTAATCCGGCTTCTGCTCTTTGGCCAACTTGCGCAGCATGTTGGTGAAGATGAAAACGGCCTCGGTGGAAAGGCCTTTGCTGGTGCGCATGGGAGGCGCTCCGGATCGCGCGCGGGCATGGTAGGCGCGGAAGATGAAGCCGTAACTGTCGATGAGGAAAAGGCGCGCGGGAAGCACTCAGGAATCATATCGTGTGGACGTATAGCAACAGTTTCGACGGAATGGGTTGTTGTAAAAAAGCCACAATGTAACCTTTCCAGATCTAGTAGAATCAATAGCTTGTGATGTGCCACAGACAGGAAGACCTTCTTGCGTTTTGAGACGACGCTGCAGCGGACCGTGGAAGCGCGGGGCGTGGGGCTACATTCCGGAGTGCCGGTTTCCATCCGCGTGCGGCCCGCGCCCGCGGACAATGGAATCGTCTTCCTGCGAACGGACTTGAACAGCTTTCCGATCGCGGCCAGTTGGCGTCACGTGGCGCGCGTTTCCTATGCCACCAGCTTGATGCGGCAGGGCGTTTTGATTTCCACCACGGAGCATCTGCTTAGCACCTTCTATAGTCTGGGGATTGATAACGCCTTCATCGAAATCGACAATCTCGAAGTGCCGATTATGGATGGCAGCGGCCAGCCATTCGTCGATCTGGTGCGGGAGGCGGGCGTCAAGGAATTGCGCCGCCGCCGCCGCTACCTGCGCATTCGGCGCACTATCACAGTGGAAGATAAGGGCAAGAGAATCTCAATTATTCCCGACGACTGTTTTCGGTTGACCTGCGATGTGGAATATCCATCGCCTGTGGGCCGGCAAGGGATCGAGATGGAAGTGACCCCCGAGAATTACACTTCGCGGATTGCCCCGGCCCGGACCTTTGGATTTGAGACGGATCTGGAGCAGATGCGGAACATGGGCTTGATCCGCGGGGCGACGCTTGAGAACGCCGTGTGCTTTACCGCGGCGGGTGCGCTGAATCCCGGCGGATTGCGATTTGCGGATGAATGCTGCAGGCATAAAGCGCTGGATCTGATTGGCGACCTGGCCCTTCTTGGGCGGCCGCTGCTGGGCCACGTGATTGCGGAACGGGCGGGCCATGCGATGCACACGGCGCTGGTTTCAAAGATCATGTCGGATGCGTCGCTGTATGAAATACTTACGCTGGACCAGTTGGCGACGCGCGTCGTTCACGCTCTGGTTTCGTAAATGGCCAAACGAAAGAAGCCGAAGTTCAGCGCGCCGAATGAGGTGCGGGCAATCGCTCGGGAGCGCGTGGGCAAGGTAAAGGCTTCCCGCGTGATTGTGCCGAAGGCGGAGAGAAAGCCGAAGTATAAGAGCGACCCGCTGGAACCTGAGTAATTGTACAAATAGTTGTACAATACAGAAGATGGAATCCTTCAAGGTCAGCGAGTTCCGGGAGCGTTGCCTCCAGTTGATCGAAGCTCTCCCTCCCGACGGCATCCTTATCACAAAGCGCGGCCAACCCGTGGCCAAGTTGGTTCCGGTGGCGCCTTCGTGCGCGGATCTGATAGGGAGTGTGAGGAATCTTTCGGTCGATCCTGAAGACGATCTCTTTTCCACGGGGCTTGCTTGGGATGCTCAATCTTGACACGCACATCCTGATCAAAGCGATCGAGGGCGAGCTATCGCGGCACGAACGCGCTCTTCTCACAAATGATCCTGAGTGGAGTATCTCGGCCATCGTTCTTTGGGAAATCACGAAGCTGCACCAACTGGGCCGGCTGCACTATGGTCTCGAACACCCGCCGGTAGCAACGGCACTCGATCAGATTAGGGTTTGGCCAATCACCAGAGCCGTGTGTCTGAGTTTAGCGGCCCTCGATTTCCATTCAGACCCCGCAGACGAGATCATCGCGGCGACGAGTCTCACCCACCGGATCCCGCTTGTCACCCGCGATAAGCGCATCCGAAAGTCCAAATTACTGCTATGCGTTTGAACAATCCTACTGCTGTTGTTGCTGATGCGCATGCCAGTCGTCGTCATCCTGGCGGGTTTCCAGAAAGCGGGACCATTCCTCGTCGGAGGCGAACTCCTGCTCGGGCGGCAGAACAGCTTCCGAAGGCGTGACCCGGACGCGCACCTGCATGGCGGAATCGGCCTTTCCTTTTAGCGTTCCCACGGTGGGTGGGACGTCGGCGTAATCGCGACCAATGGCAGTGCGAATGTGGCGCGAGCCGGCAAGAACGTTGTTAGTGGGGTCGAATCCCACCCAGCCGAGGCGCGGGAGAAGCGCTTCCACCCATGCGTGCGTGGCGCTGTCCGCGCTGCGGTCGTCATCTTCCGCGCCGTGGTGCAGGTAGCCGCTGACGTACCGGCACGGGATGCGCAGGTTCCGCACGATGGCGATCATGATGTGCGCCAAGTCCTGACAGACTCCGGCGCGCGTGCGAAGAGCATCCTCTATGGGCGAATCGACGGTCGTGCTTTCACGGACGTACGAAAACGCGTTATAGATTCCTGTGTTCAGGTCGCGCAGAAGAACCAAAGGATCGCGCCCGTTTCGGGAACTCACACCGAGTTCTTTCTCAAATGCTTCCAGTTCCGGCGAGGACCGGGCGAACTGGCTGGGCATCAACATATCCCAATAGTCCTCTTCGCCGATGAGTTGATCGAGTTGCTCCCATGCGCCGTCGCCAAGTTTGTCAGGCAGGTCCAGGAGCGGCTCCACGTCCACTAAGGTATCAGCGACTATTGTGAGTTGCTGGTGCGCGCCGGGAATATCGAAGTGATGGATGAGATTACCTAAGTGGTCGGTATAAGAGAAGATTCGCGCGCGGGGACTGACAGAAAGCTGAAAGGTAAAGCAGCGCTGAGTATTCTCGCTGCGCGGCTGCATGCGGACTTCCATCACGCTCTGGCGGACGGGGCGGCTATAACGGAACTGCGTGAAATGGCGGACGGCGTAGAACATCAGATTTCGAAGACCGCCTCAATAGGATATTCAATATAGATGTCATTTACAGCGGCGTGCAGTTTGGTGCACTGCTCGATGATGTCATTCAGGTACTTATGCGGATCGCCGCCGGTAACTTCCTCCACTTCAACGAAGCTGACGGATGAGCGCAGCCGGCCGATGACGCGCTCGATGGCGTGGGTGCCTGGGGCGGAGAAGTTAGCCGTGAGCGCGCGGGACGCGGCGTACATCTGGTCCGCCGAGTTACGAACCGAGAACGGAAATTCTGGGTGCAGCAGAAGTAACTCGGCTATGTTGGCGGGTTTCAGATCCGCCGTGTAGGCGCGGCAGAATGCTTCGAAAGCGCCGCAACTGGTGAGCAGGCACAGCCAGTCGAGATCGGTCGCAGGTCTGGTGGTAGAGAAGTAGGCATCCAGCAAGATGGAAACGCAGCAGGCGTGTTCAGTGGCCTTGCCGAGTTGGATGAAGTGCCAACCTTCATCGTGGTTCATGGTGAGGTCGGTGATGCCGTGAAACTTATAAGAACCCTCGCGTACCTCGCCCGCGCGGCGCATAGCCTCGGCCTCATCGCTACTGCGGAACGAAGCGGCATTTTCACCTTCAGGCAGCCTCCACACGGGCTGCGTCACCTCGTGGTAGAGGCGGTTGAGGTGCTCCCACATCTCAGAGCTGATTTCTTCGCGCACCTGGCTGGCGTTGTCGCGCGCACCGGTGATGCAGGCGACGATGGACGAGCGGATGGCGGGATCCATGGCGAGCCGGATGATGGCCATTTCCGGATCGAGATCATCGTGGATGCGGGGATAGCCGACGAAGGCGAGAGCCCGCAGCCAGCGCTCATCGGGAGAGATCCTGGCCGGGTCGAGCATTAAGTTATGCGTAGCCTGCAGGACGCGGGCGCAATGTGCCGCACGCTCAAAGTAGCGGCTCATCCAATAGAGACTGTCGGCGACTCTTGAAAGCATGTTTCCCCGGACTTAGTTTTGCAGCACCCAGGTGTCTTTGGAACCGCCGCCCTGGGAAGAATTGACAACCAGTGAACCTTTACGCAAAGCCACGCGGGTAAGTCCTCCGGGCACAATGGTGACCTTCTCGCCGAACAGGATGTAAGGGCGCAGGTCCACGTGACGCGGTTCGACGTGGTCGCCGACGAAACAGGGCGCGGTGGAAAGAGCGAGGGTTGGTTGCGCGATGTAGTTTCGAGGGTCGGCTTCGATACGCTCCCGGAAATCCTGCTGCTGCTGGTGGGAGCTATGCGGTCCGATCAGCATGCCGTAACCGCCGGATTCGCCCACGGCCTTGACTACGTATTTCTCTATGTTGGCCAGCACATGGGCGCGCTCTTTATCATCAGTCATCAGCAGGGTTTCGACGTTATTGATGATGGGGTCTTCGCCCAGATAGTATTTGATGATCTTGGGCACATAAGCGTAGATTGCTTTGTCATCGGCCACGCCGGTTCCGAGCGCGTTGGAAAGAACGACATTGCCCGCGCGATAGGCGTTGAAGAGTCCGGAAGCGCCCAGGGACGAGTCCGCGCGGAAGGCCAGCGGGTCCAGAAAATCGTCATCCACGCGGCGGTAGATGACGTCGACTCGCTGCAGCCCAGTTATGGTGCGCATGAAGACGATGTTGTCGTGAACCACTAAGTCGCGCCCTTCCACTAACTCGATTCCCATCTGGCGCGCGAGATAGGCGTGTTCAAAGTAAGCCGAGTTATAAACTCCCGGCGAGAGCAGAACCACAGTGGGAGTGGAGCGCGTTTCGGTAGCCAGCGAACGCAGGGTGGAAAGGAGCGCCTGGCTGTAATGTTCGATGGGCTGCACGCCGGATTTGCGGTACAGCATGGGGAATATCTGCTTCATGACCTTGCGGCCGGTGAGCATATAGGAAACCCCGCTGGGCACGCGCAGGTTGTCTTCGAGGACAACGAACTGTCCATTAGGAAGGCGAATAAGATCCGATCCGCTGATGCTGACATAGACATCGCGGGGGACTTTGACGCCGCGCATCTGCCGGCGGAACTGCTTACATGTGTAGATAATCTCGCCGGGGATGACGCGATCGCGCAGAATCTTGCGCTCATGATAGACGTCACGCAGAAACAGGTTGAGCGCTGTGATGCGCTGCGTGAGACCGCGTTCGATGGTTTTCCATTCGGCGCTGGTGATGATGCGGGGCAGCAAGTCATGCGGAAAGATGCGCTCCGTGCCCTCCTTGCGGCCGTAGACGGTAAAAGTGATGCCTTGATTGAAAAACGAGGTGTCGGCCTGCTGTTTGCTGCGGCGTAGCTCTTCCGGCTCCATGCTCAGCAGTTGGGTGTAGAGGTGCTTGTAGGCGCCGCGCGGTTTGTCCTTCGCCCGGAACATCTCGTCATAGGCGACGTCGATCTCGTAGCCGTCGAAAGGCGATGGGCGCATTGGTATCGGTTCCGCGGGGGTAGCCATGGGCACGAAAACTTCCTTCTCACCGGATGGCTTCGACGCGGAATCTGGCCGGTGCTGAGAGTTGATTATAACGCTACGGTGAATTTGAGTTGCTGAAAGTCAGTTTTGCAAAACAAGCGGCGCCCGAACTGGCTTGTTTAGTTGTTCTTGGGTGTGTGTCGAAGTATGCTGCTGGGGTATTTCGATGCGTCGCCGCAGGATCGCCCGAAGCGTTTTTTCAAAACAGATTCGGTGTTCGCTACTTTCTCTGCCTCCCTCAACTCAAGCTTCGCATTTTCCGGAAGGATTCAAGGTGCTGGAGTGGATTTGAGCGTGAGTTGGCGCGGCTCAGAATTATTTTCCTGGACGTGACTGGGCTCGCGCAAGCGGGGACCGGACTGGCAGGCGGTGCGAGGTCCACGGAAAGGCTGAAAATCGTTCCATTGATGCCATCGTTGGCTCCGCCTTGGGTGGTTGTCCCGTAGAATTCGCCCTTAGTCGACTGGATCAATGAGTCCGGTGCACTGCCGTCGGGGCAAGGGGTTGCTTTCTGCCGGAAGTAAGACACAATAGAGATGTAAGGGATCTTGGGTTGGAAAGGACCAGCGGTGCCGCATTCTACAGTAACTAGTAAAGGGCAGACTACAATACCGGGGGAAATTCGGGACGCGCTTCGCATCAAGCCAGGCGACCGCCTTGAATACCGCGTGGACGGCGACCAAATCATCGTCCGCGTTCATCCCGGAGCTAAGTCGCTAAAGGGGGCTCTGGCAAGCGATAAGGGCCGAGGCTTGAGCTTTGCACAGATTCGCGAGCTCACCGCTGCGCAGGTGGTGCGTCAACGCGCGGAATGAGCAGGCGGCGGTTGATAGACACGAATCTGATTATTCGTCATCTGGTTCAAGATCACGAACGGCACGCGGAGATTGCAGGAGAGCTGTTCGATTCATGCGATCGAGGGGAGTTGAGGCTTGCGGTGGTCCCCGAAGTCCTTGCGGAGTGTGTCTTTGTGCTGGAATCTTTCTATAAGCATTCGCGTGGCGACATAGCCATTGTGCTGTCTCGACTGATTGGCAGCCCCGGTATTGAAATCGATAACCTCGACGAGCATCTGGATGCACTGGGGCGCTACGCTTCAAGCAAGCTGCATTTCGTGGATTGTGTGCTGGCGGCAGCGGCGGCGAGGCGGAGTATTTCGGTTGCGACGTTCGATGCCGGTTTCAAGAAATTCTCCGACGTTGTGGTTGACCTGGGATGAGCCGGAAGGCCGCTACTTCAGCGCTGCTTCCAGCTCTTCGAACCTTCGCTTCAATTCCGCGAACTCGCCCTTCAACGCCGCCACTTCCGCTTCCAGTTGGGCCACTCTTCCACCGCTGCTTGCGACCGGAGTGTCGGTCTCCGCTTCCAGCACGGGCTCGCCGCTCAGCACCTGCGCGTAGCGTTGCTCCTTCTGACCCGGCTGGCGGGGCAGCTTGCGGGCGAGAGCGCCGAGCGGGAACTCGGCCATCTTCTCCAGCACGCGCTCGGTTTCTTCCAGGTCGGCGAAGGAGTAGATGCGCTCGCTGCGATCCTTGATCTCGCCCAGAGTTTGATGCCCGCGCAGCAGCAGCACGCAAAGCGCGGCTAACTCGCGGCGGCCTAAGTTCAGCGTTTCGGAAAGCCGTTGCGCGTACTTACTGACGCGGCCGCTGCCGACGATTACCGCCGCGTAGCGCTTATGACGTAAACGGTCCAGCGCATCACTGACGGTTTCGTCGTCATAATCCACTACGGGATGCCGGTTCGATTTCTGGTTACACGCGTTCACCAGCGCATTCAACGAGAGTGGGTAATACTCCGGCGTGGTTGCTTCCTTCTCAATCAGCGCTCCCAGAACGCGCGCCTCGATCGTGTCGATCAGATCCATAAGTTAGTGGAGGAACTTGTTGACAGCGGCGCTGAGCCTGGCGTTTTCGCAGCTGGTGGCCAGATGTCCGCAATCGCTTTCAAGCACGAGGGTTTCCGCGTGGGTTTGCTTTGCAAATTCCAGGGCGGAGGTGGGGTTGACCATGTGGTCCTGAGCCGAAACGACCACTAGGAGCTTGGCTTTGGCAGCGCTGGCCGGACCCACGTCCTGCGCGATCATGGCTTCCAGTTGACGTAGCCAGTCATTGGCGTCGAAGCCCTTCAAGGTATCGGCCTCGTTGGTTTTGAGGAATTGATCGAAGCTGGCGGCCGGGGTGTCGTGCACACGCCGCGCGGGGGTGGTCAAAGCGAATTCGTGGATGTCCGCTACGGCGCGCATAGTTTCGGCGGGAGGCGTCTGGTAATTGCCATGCTTCCAATCCGCTCCGGCTTCGATGGCATGTTTTTCAGCATTCCACAGCAGCAGGTCGATGGAAGAGAGCTTGGGGCTGCCGACGATGGGGATGGCTTTGTCCATGAAATCCGGGTAGGCGGTGATCCAGGCGAAGGTTTGCATTCCGCCCATGGAAATACCCATGACCGCTCGCAGATGATGGATGCCGAGCTTTTCAGTGAGGAATTTGTGTTGGGATTCCACCATGTCCCGGATGGTGAATTGCGGGAATTGCAGGCGCGGTTGCAGCTTGCTGTTAGATGGGGACGAGGAGACGCCATCGCCCAGCGCGTCCACAAGAATGACGAAAAGGTCAGCGGGGTTGAGGGTTCCCGTGGGTCCTACCTGACCCTTCAGGCTTTCGGTGCGGCCCGTGAACCATGTGGGGAACAGGACGGCATTCGATTTGTCGGCGTTCAGCGTGCCGTAGGTTCGGTAGCCGATGACGCAATTGCGAATCACCTGGCCGCTTTGGAGTTTGAGATCGCCGATTTGCGCTTTTTGCAAATCGCCATCGGCCGCGAAGGCGGCAGTCGCGAACAGAAAATAGAGCCAGGCGCGCACGTTTCTAATGAGCGCTCGGGCCGTGCGTGGGGGCCACGATGTCGGGCTTCGCGCCGGCGGGAATGGGGGCCAGCAGGTCTTCCTTCCGATAGATCAGCGTGGAGGTGTTGTAGCTCGCCAGTTCAAATCCGTGGCCATGCGTAATGGCGTCGGTGGGGCAGGCCTCCACGCAGAACCCGCAGAAGATGCAGCGGTTGTAATCGATGTTATAGGCCTTGGCGTAGCGCTCGCCGCCGCTGATGCGGACCTGGTCGGTATTCTCGGCCGCTTCAATGTAGATGCATTGCGCGGGACAGGCGGCGGCGCACAGGAAGCAGGCCACGCACTTTTCGAGTCCATTCTCGTCGCGCTGCAGGACGTGCTTGCCCCGATAGCGTTCTTCGAAGGAAGGCGGCGTATCGGGATAGTCTTCCGTGATATCCGGCTGCACCATCTCTTTGATGGTGACGCTCATCCCCTTGGCAACGGCCGCGGCCGCGCTGAAGATCTCTTCGAGTTTGTTCGCCATGATCTTGTTCTATCGTACCGAATGGAACGCTTCCGACCGGAAGCTAATTTTTCCCATGTCAGCCGGCTTTGAGGGCGGGGACGTTTTCGTCTTTTCGAAATGTTTCGATTCCGAAGCGGCGGCCGAGGGATTCCATTTCAGATTTCACGAAGCCGGTGAAGGAGTGCTCGATCTGGCCGTCTTTGCCGATTTCGAAAAAGGTGGGGACGTATTCGATTCCGTAAGCGTTGCTGGCGGGATAGCCTTTGCCGTCGAGCAGCATTTCCATTCCAATGTTGAAGCGCTGGTTGAATTGCCGCGTGCCTTGCGCGTCATCCTGCGAGATGGCGAGTAAACGGCCGCCGGCGCGCGCCAACCGGTCGACAAACGGAAGAGCAAGCTGGCAGGTGGGGCAACTGATTTTGAAGAAGACCAGGACTAGCGGGCCTTCCGTCAATAGTTCCGCTAGCGAACGTTGACCGCCGCTGAGGGAGGTGAGTTCGAACCCCGGTGCTTTACTTAGCATGCGTGCTCATCCAATTCTCCACTCTTGCTTGCAGAATTTCCAGTGGGAGCGGTCCCGCGCTGAGAACAACATCGTGAAAGGCCCGTTCATCGAATACCGGACCGAGGCGCTGCTCGGCCATAGTGCGCAGTTCGCGAATCTTCAGTTGACCGATTTTATAGGCGAGGGCCTGGCCGGGCCAGGAGATGTAACGGTCTACCTCGGCGGTGATGTTTTGTTCGGAGAGCGCGGTGTTGGCTTTCATGTAGTCGATGGCCTGCTGGCGCGTCCAACCCATAGCGTGCATGCCGGTATCGACCACCAGCCGGCAGGCGCGCCACATATCGAAGCTCAGTTGGCCGAAGCGCGAGTAGGGGTCTTTGTAGAACCCCATCTCGTAACCCAGGCTTTCGGAATATAAACCCCAGCCCTCGACGAATGCGGTGGTTTCGAGGCGCTTGCGGAACTCGGGAACGTTCGGCATTTCCTGCTGGAGAGCGATCTGTAAGTGATGACCCGGAACGGATTCGTGCATGGAGAGCACTTCCATTTCGAACTTGGGGCGAGAGTCGAGCTTGTAGGTATTCACGCGGTAAATTCCGGGGCGTGTGCCATCCACCGAGCCCGGTTCGTAGAAAGCGGAAGTTTGTGAAGGCGCGTAGTAGGCATCCATGGGCTCCACGCCGTAGGGTTCACGGGGCAGCTTTCCGAATAGCTTGGGTAGTTGTTCATCCACGCGTTTGCAGATATCACGATAGCCCACGACTAAGTCATGTTCATTGGTGAAGTAGAACTTCGGGTCAGTGCGCAGCATGGTGACGAATTCATCGAAGGAGCCTTTGAAGCCGGTCTGCGCGATAGTGGCGTCCATGGCGGCGCGAATGCGTTTGACCTCGCCGAGCCCGATGTCATGGATCTGCTGCGGGGTGAGATTGGTTGTGGTGCGGGTGCGAATGGCGGATTGATACCATTCGAGGCCGTTGGGGAGGGCGGAGATGCCGATGGTTTCGCGGCAATGCGGCAGGTATTCCCTGGCCAGGAAATCGCGCCATTTGCGGAAGGCGGGATAGACCACGCCATCCACGGCGGCATTGGCGGCGCGGCGCAGGCGGTCTTGATCCGCAGCACTGATGGTGGGAGGGAAATTCTGGAAGGCCTTGAGCATCACGCTATCAGCGGGCGCGTCTTTCAGGATTTGGTCTACCTGCGCCGGTACGTCGCGCATGACGATTTTGGGTTGAGTGATGCCGCGCTGGATGCCTTCACGGAGCAGGGCGATGTTCTGGTCCACCAGTTCCGGAACCTGATTCAGGCGCGCGATGGTGTCTTCATAATCTTTTATGTTCTTGGTGGGCGACTGCTGCAGGACTTGGGGCACCCAGCTATGGACGCCGCCGCCCAACGGATCGACGGCCAGGTATTCGCCTGGGAAGCGGTTGCCGTCGACATCGGTCTTGGTGCGCCACAGGAATAGGTCGTAGTTGAGTTGGTCATCCGGGTTCAGCTGCGCGCGTTCAATGGAATAGAGGATTTTCAAGTTGTCGGCGGCGTGTTGCCGGGATCGCTGGATGGCGGCTGGAGAGAAGTCGGACCAGCGATCGTTTTCGCCGGGATACCCGAGGGATGTGGCCGATTCGGGCGAGGTTTTGAGGAGCCAGGCCTGGTCGTCGTTGAAGAGCTGGTGGAGGCGGGTGGCGGCGTCTTGCGCGTAGGCGGGGGTGAGAAGAGCGAGTAGGGTGAAAAGGGCGGAAAAACGCATCAGTGAGGCTATTGTACGGGTTCCGCTATTGCCAATAGGAGCTTCGCCTCTTCAGGTTGAGCTTCTGAGAGCCGACCTTGCCGACCAGCCCGGTTGGAGTGACGATTCCCTCGAAGTTCAGGGGCGCTGGTATTCCATCTGCGTTCACCCCTTGGTCCGGCACCGCGAATTTTACAGTCGAACCCGACACATCGACTGGCACCACGACCGGCGGGAAGGGCACTCCCTCGGCTAGCTGGATTGTGGCGTAGTAGTGATCACCGCCGTACACAATCCAAACTTCGGCGCCGACCACGTCTCCTGCTTCGGGGATGTATTGCATGTCGCTAAAGAAACCGGTCACACGCGCTTGTTTTTGAGTGCTCGGCGCCAAGGTGGCTAAGAGGAGCAGGACGCCTACGCCGATTCTGAGTTTCATTGGCCGCCTCCGCTGCAATTATTGCGCAAAGGGTCCCGCAAAAAACGATGGCCGGCTCGCCCCTCACGACGAACCGGCCGTACTACCCTCGTTCTCTCTTGTGCTTTGAGATTAGCTTTCGCCCGGTACTCCAGCAATCAGGCAAATTGCTGATTTCGCGTAGTATTACGCTGTAATCGGGCGTCAGACGACCGCAGGGGCTAGGGTTTCGCCAGCCGGATGCTGCCGTTCGAGGTCTCCAGATCCAGCATCGGTCCGCCGCCATGAATGGTACCTTCCAGGTGATTCTTGGAGACCGTACCTGACTGGTCGACACCGAAATCCGAAGTGATGCTTGAGTTCGAAGTGGAGGCTCGCACGCGCACCGCGCTTGATTCCGGCATCGATACCTCGATGGAGGAGTTGCTGGTCTGGGCATGAATATCACTCTTCGGCGCCGTTTCAAACGCGATGTTGATGGAACCGTTGGAACTGGTGGCTTCCACCGGACCCGACAAATGATCGGCCTGAATATGGCCGTTGCTGGTGGTCAGGATCGCGCGGCCGGCGAGTTCGTTCAGCTCGATGGCTCCGTTGGATGTGGCCGCATCCACGTTGCCCTTGATGCGCGAAATATGAATCGCGCCATTTGAGGTATGGGCGCGAACTGCGCCCTCCAGATCTTCGATCTTGATCTGGCCATTGGAACTGGTGATACGGTCGAGCACGAAACTATGCGGCACGCGGACCACGAAGCGGGCGCCCATGTTGCCGTGGTGCTCCATCGGATGGATGGCGCGCACCTCCACGCCGTCCGGTGTGGCATGCGAATCGATCTTGATCTGGTCGCGCAGGGCCGCGGAATTGGCGTACTTGGAGCCGGAGATATCCACTTTGTCCTGATCCCAGGAGCGGATGTCCACCTCGCCGTTAAACGTTTCCAGTTCCAGGTGGCCGCCGGGTTTCACATCGTAAGTGAAGTGAAAGGGCGCTTCGACGCGGGGGCCGCCGCCGCTGCCGAAATCGAAGTCCATATCGTCGCAGGCGACCATGCCGCATGAACCGGCCAGCACGCAGATCAGAAGGGCGTTTCTTGTCATATTGGATGCTCCAAATCATTTAGACATACGCACCTGCCTAAATGGTAGTTCGCACAAATGCAAAAATAAGGTTTGCGAAATTGGGTGATAGCGGCGTGCGGTTTGATTGGCGTGGTTGGTTTCCTGAGCGCGGCGGGGGATGGCGGCGCAAGCGGTGAGATCAGGGGCTCAGTCAAGTTCCGCGGCCCGAAACCTGTGATGCCGGTGATTGACTTCTCTTCCAATCCGCAGTGTGAGCGGGAGCATCTGCATAAACAGGTGCGGGAGGAAACGGTTGTGGTGAACGCCAATGGAACCCTGCGGAATACTCTGGTTTGGCTGAAATCCGGGGTGCCGCAGCGGCGTTGGGAGACGCCTTACGCTTCGGCCACGCTCACCCAGAATGGATGCGTTTACCAACCCCACGTGCTGGCTTTGATGACCAATCAGGATCTGGAGATCCGCAACGAAGACCCGGTGAACCATAATGTGCACATGGAGTCGAGCGTGAATCTGGGGTCGAGCGAGATGGAATTTCCGCGAGGCGAATCCCTTCACAAGCGCTATATGCGGCAGGAAGTCTGGTTTCCGGTGGGCTGCAGTGTGCACCCGTGGATGCACGCGTACGTCGCGGTGATTGCGCATCCGTTTTTTGCCGTCACGGGCGCCGATGGTTCGTTCGATCTGAAGGGTGTTCCGGCGGGCGATTACACGGTGGAAACGGTGCATGAGAAGTACGGCCGCAGGGAACAGCGCATCACGGTGCAAGCGCATCAGGTGAAAGCGGTGGAGTTCGCTTATGGCGGCTGAAGCAGCGCTGGACCTAAAGCCCCGCCCCATGATGGACTTCGTGGCCCTCACCAAGCCGCGGATTACCTGGCTGATTCTGATGAGCACGGGCATCGGCTTCTTTTTCGGCCTGCAGGATCGCACCGGAACCGGCGAATGGACGTGGGCGGAGCTGCTGATCTTCGTCTACACGGTGCTCGGGACGGCCCTGATCGCGTCCGGCACGGCGGCGTTGAATCAGTGGTTCGAACGCGAGGCGGACAGCAAGATGCGCCGCACGGAGAACAGGCCGCTGCCGGCAAAGAAATTGACTCCCCGCGCGGCCCTTTGGTTTGGGATCAGCTTGGCCGCGTTGGGCTTCGGGGGGCTGGCGCTGTTGGTGAACCCGCTAAGCGGACTGCTGGGCTTGCTGACTCTGGCGGCGTACCTGTTCATCTATACACCGTTGAAGCAGCGCACTTCGCTCTCCACTGTGGTGGGGGCTCTGCCCGGAGCCGTGCCGCCCATGATCGGGTTTGCGGCGGCCAGCGGGCATTTGAATCTTCAGGCCTGGGCGCTGTTTGCCATCCTGTTTTTGTGGCAGTTCCCGCACTTCCTGGCCATCGCGTGGATGTATCGCGAGGATTACGCGCGCGCGGGCATCCTGATGCTGCCCGTGGTGGAACCGGATGGCCAATCGACTTCGCGGCAGATTGTCGCTTATGCGTCCACTTTGATTCCGGTAAGTCTGCTTCCGACGCTACTGGGGATGACGGGGCGCTGGTATCTCGCGGGGGCTCTTTTGCTGGGCGGTTGGTTCCTCTTCGCAGGTGTCCGGGTGGCTTTCAACCGGACCTTGGTGAACGCGCGCAAAGTGCTGCTGGTCTCCGTTATTTATCTGCCGCTGATGTACGGTTTGATGATTTTAGACCATACGCGCCTGTGAGAAAACAGCTCGCCATAATGGGATGTCTTTTGGCCGCGGGCTGTGCGCGCGAAGCGGCGCTGCCTGTGCTGGGTCAGGTGCCTGATTTTTCTCTGACGGCGCAAACAGGACAGACATTTCAGGCTTCTCGCTTATTGGGGCACGTCTGGATCGCGGATTTCATTTACACCAACTGTCCGGGTCCGTGCCCAATGATGACTCAGCGGCTGAAGCATGTCCAGCAGGCCACGCCGAGTTCTATACGCATGGTTTCTTTCACTGTCGATCCTGCGCGCGACACGCCCGCGGCCCTGGCCGCATACGCCCATCGATTCGGCGCCGATACCCAACGCTGGACGTTTTTGACGGGAGACCCCAAGACATTGAACATGCTCGATCGCGACGCGTTCAAACTTGGTACGCTCAACCCCACGCTCGATCACAGTACCCGCTTCGTCTTGATAGACGGGCAAGGCCGCATCCGGGGCTATTACAGCCTGGGACTCGAAAACATGGTCGACCGAATCGCCCACGACGCGCATCAATTGGAAAAGGAGAGAATTTGATTACCGTTCGGGATTTACCAGCTGTGAACGCAACGTTGAATGGGCTCGCCGGAATTCTGCTGATCTGGGGCTACATATTAATTCGCCGGCGCCGGATTGCGGCGCACCGCAAGGTGATGATCAGCGCGTTCATCACATCGATGGCGTTTCTGACGTGCTATCTCATTTACCATTACAAAGTTCACGGGTCGATACACTATCCCAATCCCGGACCCATCAAGTACGTTTACTACGCCATCCTGAGCACGCACACCTTGCTGGCTGTTACCGTGCCGGTGCTGGCGATTATCACTTTGAACAGGGCGCTGAAAGCCAGGTTCGACAAGCATCGTAAGATCGCGCGCTGGACGTTCCCAATCTGGCTTTATGTCAGCGTGACCGGCGTGATCGTGTATCTGATGCTGTATCAGTTTGAGAACCCCGTCATTCCCGATGCTTTGCTGCTGCGGTAAGGGCTTTCTCCAGCGCTTCTTTATCCAGTGCGGTGCTGATGAATAACTCCTGGCGCGCTCCGGCGCTGAGCGCGATCGCTTTCCAGCCGTTGGTGGTGGGGACCGTGATATGTACGCGTACCTTGCCTTTGGCATCGCGGACGGGGCGGATCACGCCCGGAATAACGGAACGAATCTCCGGGTTATGACTCAATAACGTTTCCAGTAGCGGGCGCACGCCATCGATAATGCTGTGCTCGATTTTGAGTTTGCCCTGGGCGGTGCGGAGACGGAAGGGCATTCATTTCAGTCTATCTGGATCGAAAGGTCGACGCTTGGAGACGTGCACACCGTTGCCTTCTAAGACTCTCCCAGGCGGTCGGGTTACTCCGGCGTGGCGTTAAGCAGGAGCGATTGGGCATGACGCCTGGCCGATGCCCTTCTTCTCACGCCGGTATCGCGCCGGCAGCCACCCAAACTCCCGCTTGAATGCGCGATTGAAGGCAGCCTCGGATTCGTAGCCCACGTTGGCGGCGATTTCTGCAACACCTTGCGACGTCTTTTCGAGCGACCGGGCGGCCAATTGAAGCCTCCATCGAGTGAAGTACGCCATCGGGGGCTCGGAAAGATATTTGTTAAAGCGCTCCGTCAGGGCGGACCGCGAAATGCCTCCCGAGTACGGCGAGTACCGAAAGCGGGTCCCAATGATCGTTCCAGGCTTGCCCAAACGGGCTGAGGTAATTCCATCTGCGATCTCTAATCCCATGACGCGGACGCATCGAATCTAGCCCCGTCTTGCCAGCGGGCGGCAGCGACCGGTTCGCGAACAGCGAGCAGATGGCTTGGACCCCGGGCCGCTTATGCCTGCCAGGCGCCGAAAATCGAAGGGCGATAATCGATGGTGTGCCGCATGCCATCACATTGATACCCGGCGACGGGATCGGACCTGAGGTCGCCGACGCGACCGTACGCGCCATTGAAGCCACGGGAGTTGCCATCGAATGGGAACGCGTGGATGCCGGACTGAAGGCCGAACAGGAGACCGGACAAGTGCTTCCCGAGGCAGTTTTCACCTCGCTGGAGCGCACGCGGGTGGGTCTGAAAGGTCCCGTGGGAACGCCGGTTGGCAAGGGGCATGCCAGCGTGAACGTGGCCATGCGCAAGCGGCTGGATCTGTTTGTGAACTTCCGCCCGGTGAAGATGCTGCCGGGGCTGAAGACGCGCTTCCAGGATCTGCCCATCGATATGGTGATTTTCCGCGAGAACACGGAAGATCTATATTCCGGCATCGAGCATGAGGTGGTGCCGGGGGTGGTGGAAAGCCTGAAAGTGATTACGCGGACGGCTTCCTTGCGCATCGCCCAATCGGCCTTCGAGTTTGCGCGGCGCGAAGAACGGCGCAAGATGACGGCCGTGCATAAGGCCAACATCATGAAGATGAGCGACGGCCTATTCCTGCGCTGCTGCCGGGAAGTGGCGGCGGAATTTCCCGAGATCGAATACGGCGAGATGATTGTCGATAACGCCTGCATGCAACTGGTGATGCGCCCGGAGACATTCGACGTATTAGTTCTGCCAAACCTTTACGGCGATATCGTTTCGGATCTTACGGCGGGGTTGGTGGGCGGCTTAGGTATCGTGCCCGGCGCGAACTTGGGGGAAAGCACGGCGGTGTTCGAGGCCGTACACGGTTCCGCTCCCGACATTGCGGGTAAAGGCATTGCGAATCCCACAGCTCTGATGCAATCCGCGGTCCTGATGCTCTCGCATTTAGGCGAACGCGATGCCTCCAGGCGATTGCAGAAAGCCGTGCGGGCGGTATACGCGGAAGGCAAGCACCTTACCGGTGATGTGGGCGGCAAGGCCGGCACGGACGAGTTTACGCACGCAATTATCGAGAAACTCTAAGACACTGGCCGCGGGTTCTTAAGCGCTGAAAGAGCGGCGTTGTATTGAGCCTGAGTAATCTTGCCATTCTGAAGGCAGTTGGAGAGTTGTTTCTCCCAGCCGGGCACCGCGGATTCCGGCACCCCGAACGGATTTCGCAGCTCGGTATCAAGCCGCTGCAACATGGTTTGACATGGGTCTGGCGCCGTCTGAGCTTGCAGCGCTCCGAGGATCGCGCTTCCGTCGATGCTGCCCCAACCCGTGCAGGCGTCCCAACCGGGTCCTGAATTGTAGCCTGGCGCCGGTGGCACGGCATTGCTGACCCCATCATTGATATCGCGAAATGCCGAGCTTGTTCCCAGGCTATAGAGAGTGGGATTCAAGTACCCCAGCTTGGTGCTCAGGCTGGCGTTGATTAACGCGATCAGCGCGGCGTAGAGCGGAGCCACCGCGCTTGTGCCGCCTACCGCACTGCTGGTGGCCTGTCCGTTCAGCCACAGAATATATCCGCTGTTCGGACTCGCGTTGCCAGCCACATCCGGAAGTCCCCGCCCCTGGTGATGATCGGGATTCACGGAAACCGGTACGTGGGCATTGGCCTGATAGGATGGCAAACCGGCCAGATAGCTGATACCGCCTCCCGTTGCGCCACCGCCGCCGTCCGCCATATTAAAGTCATTCCACGTATCCTCAACCAGCGGCGAGATGCTTTTGATGATGGTGCCGCCGCAAGAGATCAGGCCGGGGTCGGACGCCGGGTACATCACGTGCGCGCTGCCGTCCTGCTGCCCGCAGTCGGTACCGTGATCGCCGGAAGCCGCCAAGACAGTCATTCCGATCGCCGCCGCGGCCTGGAACGATTGCGTCATTTGGTTGAAGGCCTGCTGCGTCCATTCGAAAGGCCAGGGCTCGGTTTGCATGGCGTCGGCCTCCAGTTCGGGCCAACCCCAGCTGATGGACAGCACCGAAGGATTATTCGTTGTGTCGTGCACGATGGTGGAGATGGCGTCCACCCAGCCCGCTTCCGTCATCGGCGCAAAATACACCACGATCCTGGCGTTTTGTGCGACCGAGGCGACCACTTCGATGTCGAGCGTGGTCTCGATGTTCCCCGCGCCGCCGGGCACGTTTCCATTTGAACCCGTCACGGTCACGGAGGCCACGTTGGTGCTTTTCAGGCCGCCGCCCGTACCATTGAGGAATTGAATGTAACCATCGATATCGCTTTGGGCGAAACCACAAGTTGAATTGCCGGGTATGGGGCCGCTGAACTCCAAAAGCGCGATGGTCTGCCCCGCGGCGCCTTGCGTAGGAGTGGGGAAGTTATAGGCTTTGGCAACCTGCGGCGGCGTAAGCGGCACAGGGGCCGGAGCGACTCCGGCGGCGCCCATGCGCCGGGCCATGCGTCGATTGTCCAGGCCGAATATGCCCTCAATGACGCCCGCGACGGAACTGGGTAGCTGAAGCGCGCCTTCACGGCCACGATAGCTCTCATCGGCGGACTTGTAAGTTGACAGCTCCGTTGAAAACGCTTTGGATAACTGCGCGACGGTTCCCGAAACCTGGACCAGTCTTCTGGCGGCGTCGGTGTGGACTACGGCAAGTCCTGATTCCTTTGCAAAACTGGAAACCGCCTGGATATCTTCCTGCGATGCCCCGTGGCGCTGGGCCAGTTCAGCACGCGACAGAATCACGCGCTGGCCGAGTTGGGGTGTATAGGAGTCGAGCTTCGGGAGCGGCGGGGCTCCGGGTTGCGTTCGAAGATAGAGGCTGACGACAACCGACTCATGGGGGTCGGCGGGGCCCATGCGGGTGGCGCCCTTGCGCGGTTTCCGCTCGCTTCCAGTTAGTTTCGTGTATCCGGCGGGGATGTTGGGCATACTTTTCCCTCCCAAATTCGAACGCCAGTATACCGAACTTCAGCGAGGGCGGGAGCCCAAGAGTCGCATGGGCAGAAAAAAGATTGCGCGAAGCAGCTCAAAGACGCCTTCGAAGGCAATTCCCACGATGCGGAAGGGCAGCAGTAGGATCCACACGATGGGGTAGATGATCAATGCGATGAGCGCTAGCGGCCAACAGAAAAAGAAGAGTACGCACCAGAGCAGAAATCCAAGCATGGTACTTGAATATACGCTACGGGGCGCGCAAACGTTCGGACTTCAAAAATGAAAACGGCCGCCAGGCATGGCTGCCGGGTGGCCGTAATCGATAACGATTATGGAACCTTATTGCATCTTGGCGGTAGACTTGGCAGCCGCCTTCTTGCCGATGGGGCTCGGCTTCGCCATCACATAACCGGCCTTCTGTGCATCTGCTTCAGTCATAAACTGGCCGTGCTTGGTTTTGCCGTACATGGCGTCGTCTTTGTGGTACTTCTTGGTGCTGGTGTTGACCCACACCATGCCTTTCGCCTTGGCATCGGCGATTTGAGCGTCGGTAGGAGCCGCCGGTGCCGGGGCAGCCGTTTTCTTAGCCGCCGCTGCGGGAGCCGCTGCCGGCGTTTGAGCGACGATCGGAAGTGAAAGGGCGGCAGCCATGGCAACCGCAAGCATTGAATTTTTGAAGAGCTTCATGACGGCAAGTATAACGGAGTCACGCTCAGAAATGTATGATTCTTAACGCTTTTTAAGCGCCTGTTAAGAAAGGCGGCCCTTCGCGTTCTCCATCAAGTGGTCACATCCGCGAGCGGCGAGCGCCATCATCGTCAGGGTGGGGTGTTTGTCTCCCGTGGACGGAAAAGCGTTTCCACCGAACACATAAAGGTTGGGGATATCGTGAGTGCGGCAGTAGGAATCCAGCACGCCATCTTTCGAACTGGCACTCATGCGAGCGGTGCCCACCTCATGAATTGCACCCCCCAGGACAGGTGTGCCCCCTGACGCCTTAGCCGCTCCACCGAAGAAGTTCTCATCAGGCGAACCAGGGCCGCCGGGAAATCCTGCCGGACCGCCGCGCCGCATCGCCGGAGCTATTTCGCCGCCGGCCTTTCGGAACCACTCCTCCGCGCGATTCTGGAAGTCGGCCATCAGCTTACGGTCGTTATCTGAATGCGAGAAGTGGATCTTAACAACGGGAATGCCCCAATGGTCCTTTACTTCGGGATCGAGTTCCACAAAGTTCTCCTTGCGCGCCAGCATCTCACCTCCAGCGATCCACACGCGGGCCTGCGCGACGTAGCGCGATTTCACTTCTTTCTTCCACTCCGAGCCATAGCCGGGAAGGGAAGCGGCGTATTCCGGGTATTCGGTTTGGCCGCCGGTGGCGTTCATCACGTAACCGCGAATGAAGTCTTTGCGCTCGGTGGCTTTGTCTATATTTTGGAAATTCGGGATAGTGATGCCTGCGGATTTACCGTCGTCCAGGCGCGCCGGACCGCCCTTGAGTTTGGGCAGTATTCCACTGACTCCGCCGCCTGCGATCTGATCGATCATGTAATGGCCCAGCAGGCCGCTCGAATTCGCCAGGCCGCCCTTCTCGGATAGAAGAAGCAGTCGCGTATTCTCCAGGGTCGAAGCGGCCAGGATGACGAACCTGGCATCCACATCCACCGACTTCATGGAATAACGCTCAATGTAGGTGACGCCTTGAGCGCGATTTTCGCCGTTCACGCGAACCCGCGCCGCTACGCTATCGGTGCGGAGCATGAGGTTGCCGGTCTTCAGAGCGGGCGGCAGAGTAGAACTGATGGTGCTGAACATCGCTCCTACATCGCATCCATTCACGCAGTTGCCACAGTAATGGCAGGGCGGACGCCCGTGATGCACTTGCGTCAGTTGCGCCAGGCGGCGGTGGGTCGATCGCCATCCGAGCGCTTTCGCTGCCGCGGTGAAAATGGTCTCCGCGCAATTGAGCGGCATCGGCGGCAGGAAGGGGCCATCGGGAAACTGAGGCAGCCCGAGCACCTCGCCACTGACCCCGATGAAACTCTCCACGCGGTCATAGTACGGCTTCATATCGGCGTAGGTCACCGGCCAATCCATGCCATACCCGTCGCGGGAAGCGGCTTTGAACTCGTAGTCGGCCATGCGGTCGGCCGCCCTTGCCCAATGCAGTGTTCGCCCGCCCAGGCAGCGCGAGCGCGACCACCGATAGGAAGTGTCGGGCGATGTTGTGTAAGGATTCTCAACCGTATCCAGCATGATGCGGTAATTGCGCTCACTGCCGGTGTAGCGGCGAAGAAGACCGGGCCGGCCGCGGCCGCGAAACTCCAGGTCATAAAGGCGCCGGTGGTGAAACTGCTCGGCCGCGGAGATGTGCGCGCCCGCCTCAAGCATCAGTACCTTCATTCCCGCCTGCGCTAGCTCCATGGACGCCCAACCGCCGCATGCACCGGAGCCGACCACGATGACGTCGAACTTCTCGTTCATAGGACCTTGTGCTCGGGATGCGTGCAGGCGGGAAACGTGGCGTTGTAGCTATTCCCACGGTAGTCCAGCGTCTCGATTTGCCCAGGGCGAGATGTATAGAAGGCGAAGGTATTGAGCTGCTTGATCATGCGAAACGCCGGGTCGTCCTGTTGCGCCATTTGCTCCACCAATCGCCCTCGCTCCTGGGGGCTCGCGGCATGATAGCCGAGGTCGCGGAGGCTGGACATCGTTTTGCGCCACGCGGCCTGGGCGTTCGGATCTTGTTCCGAAGCGTCCAGAAGGAAGTCGATGAACTGCGCGCACCGGGCTTCGCGGGCCCCCGGGCTGTCGTCGGTCGGAATCAGGATTTCCGTGAAGGATTCGAGAGCCGCGAAGTCTTCCGGGTCAAAGAACTTCGGTTCGTAATTCGCAGGCTGGGCGTTGAGCCATGCTGCAAAGCCGGGCAAGGTACAAGCCCGCCAGCAAATGTCGGTAAAGTCGCGCCGGGTGACGGCCACGCTCTCCTTATACCAAACTGTCCTTTACTCCGAACTACCGGCTGCCATGTTCCGCCCCGGCCAGTGTTCCCAGGGCTTCCCGCTTCACTTCACGAAGTTCATCGTAGACAGCTTCCGTATCGCGTGCAATGGCGTCCCACGAACGCCGCGACATCATGTACTGTCTTCCCTTCGCCCCCATCTGCTCCAGCTGTTCCGGTCCGGCCAGGAATGCGTGCTGGATGGCTCTGGCGATAGCGCCGGCCGATTGAGCTTCGATGGCCACACCGCTGCCGGATTCCGCCATCAGCGAACCCAAGCCCCCCGACTGCGTTGCTAGAATCGCGCGTCCGTTCGAAAGCGCGAGGCACGCCGTTCCGCTTTCCGACCACAAGGTGCGGTAGGGAAGAAGCAGCGCATGATGGTCGCCGATGAGCGCACCCACTTCACACTCCGAAATATACCGGTCGATCACCCAGATGCCTTCCGGTTGCGTTTCGATCAGCTTCTTGCATCGCTGCCAGTATTCCTGCTCGCTGGCGTGCCGCACTTCACCGGCGATGGTGAGGCGGACTCTGCGTCCGTAGCCGCGGTTCAGCCTTTGCACGGCTTCGATCGCGAGATGCAGCCCTTTGTTTTCACGAATGGATCCGAAGCAAAGGAGCTTCAGGGCGTCGAACTTTGGAAAAGGTTGATGGGATCGTGAGACTTGAAAAGCCCCGTGGGGGATAACAGCAATTTTCGACGAAGGGACGCCAAATTCATTCCGAAGGAATTGCGCCGCGGCTTTGTTATGAACGATGACACGATGGCTCGCGCGGTATGCCCATTCCAGCGAGCGCCTTTCCAGAAACGCCAGCCGCCCTGGCTTGAGCCACTGACGAGGTACCGGGTCATGAGATGTAAAGACTACTTTGCCGCCCATCAATCGCGCCGCCAGGAAAGTAGAAAGACCGATGGGGAATGACTCCGGAAACTGAATGTGGACGATGTCGCCGCGTCGAACACTGCGAAAATGGCGCAGAAGCAGCGAAGCGCTATAACGGCAGCGCCGCCACGCGCGCCAGGCCGGCGACCCTTTACCGGCAGGAAAGTCCGCTGAAGGCTCCGCCTGAATTCCCGCCGTGCGCACGGCGCTCAAGAGTTCGAAATTGGACGGGCAGACCACTGTCAGATCACGCCTGGCCGCCATTGAGATGGCAAACTGCGATAGATAGCGAGAGGCTCCGGGCGAGGGCTCCGAAGTGTGCAAAATGACTCTTGGTTCGCGCTGCCGATGGGGACCGGAAATCATCTACCTTCATTCAATAACATGGAACCAAGTTATCGATGTTCGGATTTATTGGCGGAGGAATACTGGCCTTTCTGCGCGCTGGACCTTTGGTAACTAAGTACATTTACCTAGCCAGGGTCGGTAAGTATGCTGAGCGGCAGGCGATGCAGGAGCTTGCGGGCCAGGCTCGATAACGGTGGAATCTTGCTTAGTGTCCTAAAGTAAATAACTCTTCGGTTCGCCGCCGCCGGTAATCGAAGATACTTTCGACATCGCTCCTAACCTTCAGAGCGTGTACGATTCGACCGAGTAACCCAAAGGGCAGCGAGTACCTCACCACGTCACGAATCCTCGTTCCCCCGCCCTGGGATTCGAAGCGGTGAGTGTGGTGCCACAAATGATAGGGTCCGGACCGCTGCACATCGACGAAAAGAGTGGGTGCTTCCCACCGCCGGATCTCCGTGGTCCACCAGATCGGCACGCCATGCCACTTAAGCCGGTAACGGATCATTGAGCCGGCTGCAATTGGGTCGGATCCGCCGGAAACGATCTCAAACTTCAACCATGGGGGAGTGATTTTATCCAGGTTCCGCGCGTCGGAGAAAAACTCAAAAACCTCGCCCAGGGGCCGGGAGACCCACTGTTCACCCCGCAAGGTATGAAATCTGAAGCTCATGCCGTCAGCAGTCTTTTTTCAAGTCTGTGCCGCAGTTCAATGCGGGCCCGCAACAGACGGGACTTCACGGCCGAGGCGGTCATCCCCAGTCGGTTGGCAACCTCCGCCGTGGAGAGTTCGTCTACATCGCGCAGCACCAGGACGTGACGCAGCAACGGTGGCAGTCTCCCGATTTCCTTGTGCAGTACGCCAAAAATTTCTTTGTTTCGTAAGTCTACTTCGGGCGTGGCGCTGCGGTCCATTACCTCATGCTGGCGCATACGCTCATCCGAACCCACCTCATCAAGATAGAGGAATGTGGTTCCGCGAACCTTACGTAGCCGCATCAGGCACTGATTGACAACGATGCGCGAAATCCACGTCGAGAATTTCGATTCGCGTTGGAATTGTCCCACGTGACGCCAAGCCTTGAGATACGAGTTTTGAACCTCATCCTCAGCTTCCTGACGGTCGCGCAGAATCGAAACGGCAAGCCGGAAGGATGAGGCGGACGTGCGCCGCATCAGTTCGGCGAAAGCCGCTTCGTCACTTTCCTGCGCCCGGATCACCAATTCCTCATCCGCGAAGTTCGCCAAAGAGCCGCTTGTTTCTTGCATACATCTCGATGCTAGCAGCTAAAGCGGTGAACTTTCAGTTTCACAAAATCTAAGTTCTGTGGAGCTGAATAATTGCCTATTGGTTTCAGCTGTACTAAACTTAATTTCAATGAATCGTGAGAGCGGCACAGAGACCATCCAACGGGTCCTCGGATCGTACGAACTGGGCCGCAAACTGCGCCAGTTGCGGCTTCGTAAGAAAATCGCGCTGGTCGACCTCGGCAAGCACACCGGGTTGTCGCCCTCCCTGCTTTCCCAACTGGAGAACGGCAAGATGATTCCAACGCTCCCCACGCTGGCGCGTATCGCCTTGGTGTTTGACGTCGGGCTGGAGCATTTCTTTGGCGACAAGCATGGACAGAAGCTGTTCTCGGTGGTTACCGCCAAAGAGCGCATGCGGTTTCCGGAGCGAGCCGACACTCCGACGCCATCGTACTTTTTTGAATGCCTGGCGTTCTCCACTCAAGGCAAAGGCCTGCAGGCATATCTGGCGGAGTTTCCGCGGCGCGCGCCGGGGGAAGTGAGCGAGCATTTCCATGAGGGCTCGGAATTTCTCCTGGTGCTCGAAGGGTCTCTCGCAATCCGCTTTCAGGGGGAGGAATACGAGCTGAAGGCCGGGGATAGCTTACATATGGATTCCTCCGAGCCGCACAGCTACAGAGGCACCGGGAAGACCGGAGGAAAAGCCGTCGTGATCACGGTTCCCCCGCGCATCTAACCGGAGATTGGTTCGCACAACATCTGGTAATTGGGGCGGTCTGCGGCCGTTCGGTGCCGGAAGCGGCGAACAATATGCGACCGATGGATGAGGAACACTCCAGGCATTTGCGAAGCGTCCGCCGTCTTGGGCCCGACGCCGTGCAAGAGGGCCAGGACCAGGGAGCGCCACATTACCTTCCATCCAAACAGCTGGCGGAACGCACCGCCATTCAGACCGAAGGCCTGGTACAACTCCTGCGTTTTGTCACAAATTCGCGCTAGTTGCGAGAGCTTGTTTTTAGATAGCTCTTGTTCAATGGCGCGGACATCACCCATATGCACGAGAACGATGCGCGTGCCGCCCCGCTCAATCGCCGAGCGCGACCGGGCGATATCGCGGAGCGTTTCGCGGCAGAAAATACACCCCGCGTGCCGCAGGAACACCAGCAGAATGGGTGACGCGGCCGAGAGATCGGCGATGCTTTCTCCCGATTTGGTTCGACATCTCTCCAGAATGTCAGCGATGGCTGACGGATCGAATCGAATGTGGAGATCGCCGCGCACTTGTACTGATTAGATTTCAAGCGGGGTTTCAAGGACGTACAAAATGTCACTCAAAAAGAAAGTAAGACTCATGGGTGCGCAGCCTCATCTAGCTCACCGTAGTAGCTAAAACTAGAACCAAAAAATCGAGGAGTCTCAAATGAAACGTTTCTTAGCATTGCTTGCGCTCTCCGCGCTCGCTTCGTTCGCCGCTTCCGCAGCCGATATAGTAGATACCGCCGTCGGCGCCGGTAATTTCACCACCTTGGTCGCGGCGGTGAAAGCTGCCGGCCTTGTGGATACACTCAAGAGCCCGGGGCCGTTTACGGTCTTCGCCCCTACCGACGAAGCATTTGCCAAATTACCCGCGGGCGCCGTCGACGCTTTGCTGAAGGACCCAGCGAAGTTGAAGAAAATTCTGCTTTATCACGTGGTTTCAGGCAAAGTCATGGCCGCCGATGTGGTCAAACTGAAGCGCGCTAAGACGGTCGAAGGATCTTTTCTCAGGATTCGCGTAATGGGCAGCCAAGTCATGGTGGACAACGCCAACGTTGTAAAGACTGATATCGAGTGCGACAACGGCGTCATTCATGTAATTGACACAGTTCTGATGCCAAAGCCATAACTGAATGAGTGCCTTAAGTGCTAGCCTTGACCTATGAGTAATGCAACCACCGAACATATTAACTGGGCCGATCTTGCAATCGACCTGTATGACAAACTAACCGGACGCGGAGCTGAGATTATCTATGAATTTAGTAACTTAGAGATTCAGATTCCCACGTCGGCATCCGCGACCCCGCAACATGCGACGTGGCGCATCAATGGCATCGTGAAGATCCGGACTAAAGATGACAAGGCTGCTCCAGTCTCTTGATGTGGATTTGCGCCTTGAACACAACGGCCACCAAGCGGCGGTCTCGGGTTCGAAGGGCAGTTTCGTCGTCAAGTTTCCAAGTTTGTTTTCTTTGTTTCACTTCGCGCGGGTCCTGTGGCCTTCCCGGAAACAGGTTCCCGCTGGCTGTAAGGTTCAAATCGAGTGGAAGGGGTTTCGGTTTCCACCCAGCCGTTAGAGTCCACCCAGCCGTTAGAGTCCACCCAGCCGTTAGAGATTGTTCCGTTGCCTGAACAAGACCATCGTCCGACCGTTGCCATCGCGGGAGCCACCGGATACATCGGCGGACGGCTAGTTCCCAGGTTGCTGGACCTGGGGCTCTCCGTCCGCTGCCTGGCTAGATCACCCAAGAAGCTTGAAGATCGGGATTGGGCGAGAAGCCCCCTCGCGGAAATCCGGCAGTCGGACCTGTCGGACGTGGATTCCCTCTCCGCGAACCTGGAAGGATGCGAGTCGGCCGTCTACCTGGTTCATTCCATGACGTCGGCAGGCTCGGGTTATGCGGCGCAGGACTTCACGCTTGCTTCGAAGTTTGCGCAGGCGGCTCGCAAAGCAGGCGTCGGCCGCATCATCTATCTGGGCGGTCTCGGTGAAACGGGCGTCACGCTAAGCAAGCACCTCTCGTCGCGTCGAGAGGTGGAAAGCGCGCTTGGCTCTACCGGCGTTCCGGTCACCGTGCTTCGTGCGGCCATGATTATTGGTTCAGGTTCCGCTTCCTTTGAAATACTGCGCTATCTTGTCGAGCGTTTGCCGGTGATGATTACGCCGAAATGGGTGAGTACACCGTGCCAGCCCATTGCCGTCCGCAACGTCATCGGATACCTGGTCGGCGCGCTGCTCGATTCCGCAACGACGGGCGGCGTTTTCGATATCGGTGGGCCGGAAGTGCTCTGCTATCGCGACATCATGCGCGTGATGGCGGAGGAACTTGGATTGAGGCGGCGCTGGGTAATTCCCGTGCCGGTTCTAACTCCCCGCTTAAGTTCTTATTGGATTCAGTTCGTGACTCCGCTGAGCCACGACATCGCGCGGCCGCTGGCGGAAGGTCTTAAGAACCCGGTGGTTTGCCGCGAAGACCGGATCACGGCGTTGATCCCGCAAGACCTCTTGACGGTGCGCGAAGCCATTCGCGCCGCCCTGGTGAAGATCGCCGAGCATGACGTCAGCACCACATGGTCCATGGCCGGACCCATCCCCGGCGACCCCGACTGGGCCGGTGGCACCGTCTTTCGCGATTGCCGCCAGATGTCCATCCAAGCCCCGGCCCATGCCGTGTTCCGCGCTGTATGTCTCGTCGGCGGCGGTCATGGTTGGTATGCCGCTAACTGGCTTTGGACCGTGCGCGGCTGGATGGATGTGATGGTGGGCGGCCCCGGTCTTCGTCGCGGGCGCCGCGATCCTGAGATGGTTGGCTACGGAGAGGCGCTCGACTTTTGGCGCGTAGTGGGATTTCAACGTGATCAGGTTTTGGCGCTCCGCGCGGAAATGAAGTTGCCCGGTGAAGCGCTGCTGGATTTTCGAATCACTGCGCAAGGGATGGGCGCGTGCCTCCTGCAACAACGCGCCCTGTTTCGTCCGCGTGGGTTGTTCGGTCTGATGTATTGGTACGCCGTGGTGCCGTTCCACCACATTGTATTTCGCGGCATGCTGTTGGGGATTCAGCGCGAGGCGCTGCGCATCGCTGCCATGGGGGTCGCGGAACCGGCATGAGCTTTCAAAACAACCGTTTCGTTATCGTCGGTGCGGCTGGGGGAATTGGCAGCGCGCTGGCTCGAAGAATCGCCGGTCAAGGTGGGGAAGTTGTCCTGCTCGGCCGTTCCCTCGATCGCTTAGCCCCGCTCGCTGGGGAACTCGACGCCGAGATGCACGTGGTGGATGCATCCAAAGTGGATGAGTTAGATAGGCTCGTCGCGACCCTGGGGCTAATCCACGGAATTGTGAATTGCGCGGGAAGCCTGCTGCTGAAGCCCGCTCACTTGACTACGCTTGCGGAGTGGAACCAGGTGATCGACGCGAATCTGACGACTGCGTTCGCCACCGTGCGGGCCGGCGCGAAGGCCATGTTATCGACCGGTGGGTCGATTGTATTGCTGGCGACCGCCGCGGCGCGAACCGGCTTTGCCAACCATGAGGCCATCGCGGCCGCGAAAAGCGGGGTGATCGGATTGATGCTTGCCGCGGCCGCCAGTTATGCGCCGCGCAATATAAGGGTGAACTGCGTTGCGCCGGGTTTAGTGGATACTCCTCTCGCGGCGCGCATTACTTCGAGCGAAGCGGCGTTGAAAGCATCCGCGGCGATGCACGCGCTGGGACGCATCGGCCAGCCCGCCGATGTCGCTTCCGGAATTGCGTGGCTGCTTGACCCGGAAAATAGCTGGGTTACAGGGCAGGTGATTGGGATCGACGGCGGTTTGGGTACGCTTCGCGCCCGCTAGGCAAGGCCGAAAGCATCGCCTCGCCCTCGCTATCATATTGCATACTTTGTATGCCGCGCGGAAATCCATCGCCGAAGCTTGCGATCACAATCGACCTTCAGGTTCACAACAAGATTATTGCCGCCGCCACCCGCGACAAAGTCAGCGTTTCGGCATGGATGACCCAGGCCGGCCCGCGAAGCACTGCAGCGGCGGACCGGTTTGGCGGCGGTGTGCGAACGCAACTGCGGACTTCGCGACCTGTCCGGCGCTCGGCATGAACAGCGTTGTCTACGGCTGCGTCAGCGCGCTCCATCCCCAGGTTTCGTTGGGCGTCCACATGGAAGAGCTGCTCGAGCTTGTCGGCAACCAGATCGAGTTGTCAAACGCCTTTGGTGGTGTCGCAGCTCCCGAACTGTTGCTGGCAGGTCGCCACCCAGGTTTGCCCGCGGCAGAAACCCCAACGGTGCTGATCTGCTCCCCTGCAATTACAAGAAAGAAAGTCGGATAGCGCGACGCCTTGTTTTGCAAAATACAAACCGCCAACACCAGATTCGAACTCGGCGGGCCATCACCGCCATAATTACCTTGACAACTGTAGCTTACTTAATAGATACTGATAACTGTCTGAGCGCTTCTGCCCACTCGCAGAGTATCTGAACTAAGTCAGGTAGTCTGATTCCCTCCACTTAGGCCACAGGCCAACTTTCCCATTGCGACCGAAATCTAGATGACCGATGCCCCGAACCAGATCGAATGGTCCGAGCGAATCAGTCCGTGCTTACTGCAATCGGCCGCGCTCAATCCAGTTTTGAAAACGGAGTACTAACAATATGAACATTCGACCCTTATATGACCGCATCGTTGTGAAGCGGATAGAAGACAAAGAAACCATGCGCAACGGCATCTTCATTCCCGATTCCGCGAAAGAGAAACCTCAGGAAGGGGAAGTCCTCGCTGTCGGGCGCGGCAAGATGCTTGAAGACGGCAAGATGGTAGCCCTCGACGTCAAGGTTGGCGACCGCATCCTTTTCGGAAAATACGCGGGCAGCGACACCAAGCGGGACGGCATGGAATACATCGTCATGCGCGAAGATGACGTTCTCGGCGTTCTGAGCGCCCAGTAGGCAGCACGCAAGCAAATCGAAGGACAAGGACCGTATTTATGGCAAAACAAATTATTTATAGCGATGACTCCCGGCAGGCGATTCTGCGCGGTGTGAACCAGCTTGCCGACGCAGTGAAGGTAACGCTTGGCCCCAAGGGACGCAACGTCGTTCTCGAGAAAAAATTCGGCGGCCCCACCATCACCAAAGACGGTGTGACGGTAGCCAAGGAAATTGAGCTGAAAGATCCCCTGGAGAATATGGGCGCGCAAATGGTGCGCGAAGTTGCTTCGAAAACCAGTGACGTGGCCGGCGACGGCACCACCACCGCGACCATTCTGGCCCAGGCCATTTTCCGCGAGGGCGTCAAGGCGGTCACTTCCGGCGCCAATCCGATGGATATCAAGCGCGGCATCGATAAGGCCGTCGAAATCGCCGTCGAGGAAATCAAGAAGCTTTCCAAGCCCGTTTCCGGTGACATGATTGCTCAGGTGGGCAGCATCTCCGCCAACAGCGATACCACTATCGGCAACATCATCGCCGAAGCCATGAAGAAGGTTGGCAAAGATGGCGTGATCACCGTGGAAGAATCCAAAACCATGACCACCGAGTTGCAGACCGTGGACGGCATGCAGTTCGATCGCGGCTACCTTTCGCCTTACTTTGTGACCGACCCGGATCGCATGGAGTGCGTATTTGAAGATCCTTACATCCTGATCCACGATAAGAAGATCAGCCAGATGAAGGACATCATGCCGCTTCTGGAGCAGATCGCGCGCGCCGGCAAACCGCTGGTGATCGTGGCCGAGGAAGTGGACGGCGAAGCGCTGGCCACTCTGGTCGTGAACAAGCTCCGCGGCACTTTGAATGTTTGCGCCGTCAAGTCGCCCGGCTTCGGCGATCGCCGCAAGGCCATGATGGAAGACATCTCCATCCTCACCGGCGGCAAAGCCATCATGGAAGAAACCGGACTCAAGCTGGAAGGCGTGAAGCTGGAAGACCTGGGCCGCGCCAAGCGTGTCACGGTGAATAAAGACAACACCACCATCATTGATGGCGGCGGTACTTCCAAAGCCATCGAAGGCCGCATTAAACAGTTGCGCACGCAGCTGGAAGAAACCACCTCGGATTACGATCGCGAGAAGCTGCAGGAGCGCCTGGCGAAACTCGCCGGCGGCGTGGCCATCATCAAGGTGGGCGCGGCTACCGAAACCGAAATGAAAGAGAAGAAAGCCCGTGTGGAAGATGCCCTGCATGCCACGCGCGCGGCGGTTGAAGAAGGCATCGTCCCCGGCGGCGGTGTGGCTCTTCTACGTGCTGCCGTAGCTTTGGAATCTCTGAAACTGGAAGGCGATGAGCAGTTTGGCGTTACTATCGTGCGCCGCGCTTGTGAAGAGCCGGTCCGTCAAATTGTCCGCAACGGCGGCGTGGAAGGCGCCATTGTAGTCGAAAAGATCAAGAACCATAAAGATCCCAATTTCGGCTTCAACGCTTTCTCCGATCAGTATGAAGACCTTGTGAAGGCCGGCGTCATCGACCCCACCAAGGTAACCCGCACGGCGTTGCAGAATGCCGCTTCCATCGCATCCCTGATGCTCACTACGGAAGCCATGATCTGCGCCGTGGAAGAAACAGAAAGCTAGTAAAAGGAATCGACGTATTATGACCAATATTTTTGTAGGTAATCTCAGTTTTCAGACTACGCAGGATGAGTTGCAGGATGCCTTCGCGCATTACGGCAGCGTGGAGCGCGTGAGCATCGTAACCGACCGTGACAGTGGACAGCCCCGTGGTTTCGCGTTTGTCGAAATGACGGATAAAGCGCAGGCGAATTCAGCGATCAACGGCTTGAATGGCGCAGACCTCAACGGCCGCGCCATGAACGTGAATGAAGCACGTCCCAAGCCCCAGGGCGGGTCCGGCGGTGGTGGCGGCGGTTCCAGGCGCGGTGGCGGTGGTGGCGGCGGACGCTACTAGTTTCTTTAACCTCGATCACTTAATAGGTGATCGAGGTTAGTGCCGCGCTGCGGGTCATTTCAGGTTTCGCAAACTCCGGCATCTCCAGTTCCGGCATGGGCTTTGCCGAGAATAACTTCCGGCAAGGCACCGCCAGCCAGCGCGCTACACGAGTAGCTTTCTGCCGGCGCGCGCTATCGGTGGAGATGCCCGTGTTCGCATACATCTGCCGGTATAGCCGCGAGATGAACAGGAACGCCAGTCGTCCCCGCAGCGTCGGTACGCACGTGGAACGTTTCCACACTTCCTTCAGGCTGTAGAAGCTATCCCACACTCCCTGCGTGCGCTCACGGATCTCATCCATAGACATGGTCTGGTGCGGTGTGAACATCTTCGGCCGCACTTCCGCCGGAATCAGCCAGTAGCGGGTAATCGGAATCCCACCTACTTCGGGAACATTCCCTTCCATGCTTTTTTCCCAGCGATCGAAATCCACCGTCCCCGGAAAAGGCGTCATCATCACGAACTGCGCAAAGGTCAGGTTGGCTTTTTTCGCCAGCGCGGCGGTCGCGGCAAAGGTATCCGCGCGATCCGACGAAAGCCCGAAGATGAAAGAACCTAGGACGTGCACCCCGTGATCCTTGAAGGTACGTAGCCGCGTAGCCAGATCATCGCCCGCTGAATTGAATTCCTTAAATACCGCCTTCAGCCCCTCGGCGGTTACCGACTCCACTCCCACCAAAGCGCCCTTAATACGGGCTTCGCGCATAGCATCCAGAAACTCGGTATCTTCGCCGGCTTCCATCGTGATCTGCGTGTAGAACACCATATCGCGGGGAAGTTTGGCAAGCTTTTCCATTAACTCGAAGCGCTCCGCACGAATGCCTTTTAACTCCGCCACGCGATGCACATTGCCTTGCTTCTCAGCCAGGGTTATGTCCGTCAAGGTGACTGGATAGAAGTTATCGTCCGCCAGCGCGATGAAACGGTATCCCAGCCGCCTGAGCTGCACAATCTCTGAAACCACCACGTCGGACGCGCGCTGGCGCGGCTTCTGCCCGTCCGTGCGCCACACCGAACAGAATGAGCAGTGTTTGGGGCACCCGCGCACGGTCTGCACCGACGCCCACATATAGCTATTCCGCGGCGCCAGGTCCCACCGTGCCGGCAGAAACTGCTCGCCCGAAATGCGCCCGCCGTCGTACGTCTCCTGAACAATTCCCTGCGCCAGATCGGCCAGTACTTGAGCCCAGATGACGTCTCCGTCCCCTTTCACAACTACATGAGCGCCTCCCAACTCCCGTGCTTCATCCGGATACAGGGTCGCGTGAATGCCTCCGTAGACGACCCACGCCCCACGCTCTCGAGCCAACCGTCCTACTTCCATCCCACGCAGCGCGTTACCGGTATGGATGCCGATACCCACAATGTCCCCGGGCTGGATCAGTTCCGGCTGAATCAGTTCCAACGTCTCGTCCGTGATCACCGGGTCGCCATACTCGCGGGGCGTGGCGGCGGCCAGTACGTATAACCAACGCGGTGTAATCACGCCGATCCCGAATGAGATATCACTGGGATTCACTAAGTGAATGCGCATGTAAGTATAAGTTTCTCGATCTAACTTGTAGTGCCGGGGGTAAGTCTGCGTTGACGCTTCTGAAGGGAAGAGATCGCTCATTGAGCATATCAGAACAGTAGGCGAGCCTGTTGAAATCATCGAACAAATTCTAAGTAATCATTTGACACACCGATTACTTTAGTCTTGCTGGATGCCGTCGTCGGTCCATTGGTGACCGCAGTGATCGCAGGTCCAGTTGAACCTCGCATCAACCGCAGGCTCGGCTTCCGGATCCCCTTCGCGGCCCATGAACACAATCTCCGTCGAATGGCATTCGGGGCACCGCGCCTCATAGACATAGTCAACCTGTTCATCCGCTGGTTCGGGTGGGAAGAGTCCCCGCGTCGCCTCGGTTGCTCGCTCGAAATCCGATCTCAGAATCTTGAAATCCACGCCGCCTCGGAATTCCGATCCGAACTGTTCCAGACTATATAGGTTGTCGGGCCCCAGGCAGGATGCCACACCGGCGTCCTCCAGCAATTGCTTCAACCACCGCGCTTCGGACAGATCCCCAACCCGGCGGAATACCATTAGATCCAGTTCGGGCCGGGCAGCCGCGTTCTTAGGAATTGGTGCTTCGCGCAACGGAACGTCCATTTTGCGAACGGCGAGTTCGTCCTGAAGCGCGTGCCTGGCCGCATCGGTCAAGGTGTAAGCTTCCCCAGCCAATGCCTCAAGCTGGCCGTCTCCCATGCCGCCGTACACTTTCCTCAGCCTTTCCGTTTCATCCGTCCAATGGTTCTGCATCGTTACAGGAGATCATAGAATAAGATCGAATGGCTCGAGGATGGGAAAGCAAGTCCGTTGAGTCGCAGCAGGAAGCGGCGGAAACAAGGTCCCAGGAGCGCGCCCCGCTGACAGCCGTCGAACAGAAAATTCAGGCGCTGGAGCTGTCCCGCAAGCACGTGCTGGATGAGATTTCCGTTAGTACTAACCCGCGTTTCCGGGAATTGAAGCAACGCGCGCTTCTGCACCTGGACACCGAAATCGCCCGCCTGCGTCACGAGTAATCGGCTTCCTGGAGTATCAGGCACTTCAAATAGAGCGTTTCCGGAACAGTCAGCAGCACAGGATGGTCCGCAGCTTGCATGCGCCGCTCCAGGACGCGCAAGTTCCGCTTTGTCTCCATAGCCGCTTCCGCAATGACGCCCAGCATGTCTGCCTCGCTCATATGATGCGAGCAGGAACACGTCACCAGCACGCCGCCGGACCGCAGCAGCGACAAGGCCCGCCGGTTGATTTCCTTGTATGCTTTGGCGGCCTGCTCCACGTGCCCGCGCGATTTTGCGAATGCCGGTGGATCGAGCACGATCGTATCGAACGTGCGCCGCGCCGCGGCATAGCCTGCGAGGGCATCGAAGACATCGGCTTCGATGAACTCGATATTGGTTACGCCATTCGCTTCCGCCGCTTGGCGCGCCCTTTGGATGGCTGGTTCGCTGGAATCCACCGCTTCCACGCGTTCGCAGGACTTGGCCATGTTCAAGGCGAACCCTCCAGTTGACGTAAAGCAATCAAGCGCCGCGCCCCGGGCGTACTTCGCCGCCGCGACATAATTCTCGCGCTGATCGAGGAAACTGCCGGTCTTCATCCCGGTCAGCAGGTCCGCCTGCAGCCGCAGTCCGTTCATCTCGAATTCCACCACCGCCGGAATGCTCCCCGAGAGTACCCTCACCTCTCGCGGCAACTCCTCCTGGGCTCGCACCGCAGCGTCGTTTCTCGCCAGTATTCCAGTGGGCGCGAACAGTTCCTCCAGCGCGCGAACAATCAACGGCGTGGAACGTTCCATCCCTTGATCCAAAGCCTGCACAACAAAGGAATCGGCATAGTGATCGATAATGAGCGCCGGCAATCCATCCGCTTCCGCGTACACCAGGCGAAACGCGGTGGTCCCCGATACAACTTGCCCCCGGAACTCGCTGGCCGCCCGCAAACGCCGTTTGAAGAAAGCCATAT
>Ga0326727_10002965_pt1 | contig 55850 bp, 47 predicted proteins | sample MB2enrmetagenome_FD_207643 | JGI IMG/M metagenome (GOLD analysis project Ga0326727, IMG submission 207643) | Lab enriched peat soil microbial communities from McLean, Ithaca, NY, United States - MB29MY | ecosystem: Environmental > Terrestrial > Soil > Wetlands > Peat | place: USA: New York...
GCATGGTCGGGCCAACGGCGACGCTGGCCTTTGGTGCCTATCTCGCCATTCACGGACAGGTGACAGCGGGTGCGATCGTGACTCTCTTGATCTATCAATCGCGATTGACCGCACCTTTTGGTGCACTATCACAGCTCCAAATCACGCTTTCAACGCTGCAGGTGAGCGTTCGTCGCGTCCTTGAGTTGATCGATTTGCCGGAAGAAAGTTCTGGAGAAAGTGTCTTTGAGCCCGGAGATATCAGCGTGGAACACGTCGGCATGCGGCGGAGCGACCGGGCGATTTTAGAAGCAGTGAATCTTGTCATTCGCCGCGGCAGACACGTTGCGTTTACCGGTCCGAGCGGCGCCGGAAAGTCGACGTTCGTCATGTTGTTGTCGCGCTTTTTTGAGCCCGATAGCGGATCGCTCTATCTAGCCGGAACCCCATTACGCGAAATATCACTGCATTCGTTGCGCTCGTCTGTCGGCATCGTGCCGCAAGACACGTTCGTACTTGACGGCACGATCGGTGACAATCTCGTGCTCTCGGCGCAGTCTGCAGATCGAGCGGCGATCGACAGAGCCATCCGCATCTGCCGGCTTGGCGAGGTAATCGAGCGCTACCCTAACGGCCTCGATACCCGCGTCGGCAGGGGCGGCGTTCGGCTCTCCGGCGGTGAGGCGCAGCGGCTGAGCCTTGCACGGGCAATCGTGCAGAATCCCGACGTTTTAATCCTGGACGAAGCGTTGACGGGCGTTGAAATGTCCATGGAGAAAGCGATTCTCGCTGATATCCGGGAAGCGTTTTCCGGAAAGACATTAGTTGTTATCACGCATCGCGTCGATTCCATTGCCGGTTTCGACGAGCACGTCGTGGTTCGGGGCGGGCACATTTGCCCTTCGGTCGAAGGGACGGCATGGCAAACCGCGGCGATCTAGAGGGAAAAACGCTTCACTACAGCCGGGCCGGGGTGGTTGCGGCACGAACACCGCTTCTAGCAGCTTCGGTGATCTGCGGGCTCTTCGAACAGCCGGATATCATTGCCGCGTTGCGTTACTATCTGCAGCAGCACGCCACGGTGCGCCACGCCATACGTGTTTCCTCGAAGAGCCTTGGCGCCGCTATGGATTCCTGGCTTGAGGGCCAGTCTCCGAAAAGCGAAACACTTCCGCTGCGGTTGCTTGCATACATCAGCAGAATGTCATCGCGAGCTACACCATTTGGCTTGTGCGCCGGTATTGGGATGGTAGACGTGGGTGAGTCCACGACGCTGCGAATTGATGACGGCTCGTTCCGGACCTGCACGCGTCCCGATATGGAGCTGCTAGCGTCTTTCGTTGCGCTGCTAGAGCGTGGACAGAGCAAGCGGCTCGTCCGCTATTGTGCGAATCGTGCGATCGTCGAGCGCGGAGGGCGACTCTATGTGACGAATGTGCGCCTAGCGGCACCTGGAGTGACAACCGAGCAACGGCCGGTGACGCTGCGGAACACGGCTGCAGCAGCATTTCTTCGCTCGATCGCGCAATCGCCCACGACGTTCGGGGACCTTGCCACGCAACTGGCCGTTCGGTTTGAGGCCACGTACGCCGAAGCCGAGCGTCTGCTAGAAACGATGATCGATGCGGGCGTGATCATTTCCGAACTTATCCTGCCACCGCTCGATGATCCAGCTCGTCGCCTCGCGCAGCGTGCATCTGAAATCGACCTCGAGCGTGGGGCGGCGCTGACGTCGGCGCTTGAGAGCGCGGCTGCGCTCGATGAGCGGCCCCTTAACGCCCGGTCGGGCGAAGACTATACCGCGATGCTTGAAGCGTTCGTGGCGCTCGTGGAAAAGGCACCGGCGAACGTTGTTCAAATCGACATGAGCGCGAGGTTTAACGGCACGCTCGGCAAGCGCATCTTGGACGATGCTGCCGAGCTCGGCGAGTACCTTGCACGGATGGGCCGGGTCACGGTGCTCGATAAATTTAGGGAGCGATTCATTGAGCGGTACGAGGGTACTGAACGAATGGTACCGCTGCTGGAACTTGTCGACGACAACATCGGGCTTGGCTCCCCCGATGCTATCGAGTTCCGAAAGGTCAACACATCCGAACGTGACGCCGTATTGCTCCAACTCGCTCGGGATGCCAACGCGGCCCGAGCGCTTGAGGTTGTATTGACCCAGGAGCAACTGAGTAAGATCGTTCCCGAACTCAATCCCGCGACGGCACCACGGAGTCTCGAGGTCGGCTTTCAAGTAGCAGCCGCTTCGCAAGAGAGGCTTGAAGCGGGAGACTATAAAGTCGTGCCGAGCGCCTTTATCGGCTCGACGAACGCCGGATCGAGCCTGGGACGTTTTCTGCACCTCTTCGAGTCAAGACATCGTGAGCATCTGCGGTCCCTCTACGAGGTGGGCGAACCGAACGGCATTGCGGCCGAGGTAGTGTTTGTGCCGCCGTCCCCTCGGCTGTACAACGTTACGATCCGGCCACGTCTTCACGATGCCGAGATTCGCATCGGCGTCAACGAAGACGCTGACGGCGACTACATTCGGCTCGACGATCTGTGGGTCGGTCTCGAAGCAGGCCTTTTTTTTCTCTGGTCCGCCTCCCGGAGTCAACGCGTCTTCCCGCGCGAAACCCACGTGCTGAACGCGAATGCCGTACCGAATGTATGCCGATTCCTCAGCTATCTCGAGCGAGACGGGAAGCAGTCTCTTACCGGTTTTGACTGGGGCGCTGCGTCCACGCTGCCGGTGCTTCCGCGGCTGCGGTACGGGCGCATCGTTCTCAGCCACGCACGTTGGAGGATGTTTCGACACGAGTTCCCCGACGAATCCACCGCAGGGGCCTCTCTCGATCGGTCTCGCTCGGCCTGGGGAATGCCGCGCTTCGTACGATTGCTCGACGGCGACAATAGTTTGCTGCTCGATCTTGACTCCAGCATAGCCCCGGCGCTTGTTCTCAGTCAGCTTGCGAAATCGCCGAACGTCGACATCATCGAAGCGTATCCGTCTCCCGACGATTTGTGGGTTGAGGGAGGCGACGGCAAGCACGTTGTTGAGTTTGTCGCCCAGCTGGTTAGTAAAAAAGCGCCCGAGCCAGTAAAAAACCGTGCCCCGCTGCTGATGCCGAAGCGCAGACGGTTTGAACCAGGCTCTGAATGGTTGTATGCCAAGCTCTACGTTGGAGCGCAGGCGCTCGAAGATGTGCTCCTTCGAAGCGTCGTCCCGGTAATCGAAGAATTGCGGTCTGAATGCCGCATCGACCGCTGGTTTTTCGTTCGGTATGTGGATACGATGCCTCATCTGCGAGTGCGAATCCACGCTGAAGACGGGAAGGCGCTGCTGCAACGCTTCGCGGCGCACGCGAGCCGCTGGGTTGAAGACGAACGCATCAGCAGGTTTGCGTTCGACACCTACGATCCGGAATACGAACGCTATGGCGGCGCCGAAAATATCGCCGCTGCGGAGGGCTTCTTTTCGCACGACAGCGAGCGCTGTGTTCACATCCTCAAGACGCTTCCACCAGCTTCCGACGGCCGCGTCGAAGCGGCCGTGCAGTCGTTTCTGCCTTGGCTGCTGGATAACAACGAGCTGCTTCAGCTTGCGCTCGATGCGTTCGATGGCAAAGGCCGCAAGCTGCTAGCGCAGGACCGCGATGCGCTCAAGCGGGTTTTAGCGGCCGTTCGTGGCGGCGAGGATGCGGGTCTCGCTGACGCATTGATCGGAGAACATCGTGACGATAGGCTTCGAAGCCTCTTCCACATGCACTGTAATCGCCTTGGAGTACACGGGTCGCCAGAGTGGCGTTCGGTCATTCTCCTGCGCGCAGCGGCCCTCTCGTCGCGGTCGCGAACTCTTCCCGAAAAATCATTGAAGGATTAAGTCTCGGCTTTAAAGCGGATGGCACGTATCTGCCCGCGGGTCTTTGAGTTACCCTAACCGCTCGCAAACGCGTAGGACTTCGAGGAGCCACGCGAGTGCGGTTGATTCCGGCCGGCCCAAGCCCAGCCGTAGAGAAGAGGATCTCATGCGAACACCTGTTCGTTTGCTTAGGGGCGCCTGAGGGGGGTATAGTGGTGCAAAGTGGTGCCAAGTGGTGGCGTTTGGAGGACCTTTGCACGCGGAGCTGCCGCGCTTTACGGGGTCGGTGGAGCACGCTCTCGACGAGAAGGGGCGGCTCATCGTCCCGGCGCGTTTTCGGGAACGGCTTGGAGCCGGCTTCGTCATCACGATAGCCGAGCCCGACCCATGCCTCGTCCTCTACCCCAGCGTCACCTGGGCGCAGTTCTGCCAGCGTTTAGAAGAAGCGCCGCGTAAGGACGAGCGCTTCCGCCGGTTCGTCCGCCACCTGTTCGCCCACACCGAAGAGGTCGCGTGCGACGCGCAGGGGCGCCTGCTCATCCCCGGGGCGCTGCGCGGCTTCGCCGCCATCGACCGCGACGTCATCTCGATCGGTGCCCTCACGCGCGTAGAGATTTGGGCCAAAGAACGCTACGCCGCGCATGCGGCTCCCGAGGGCGAGGTCGCCGACTTCATGGCCGACCTCGGGCTGTACTGATGGGATGCGCGCATGAGTCACATTTCGGTTTTGCTTGGGCCGGCGCTCGAGTATCTGGCGATCCGGCCGGATGGGATTTACGTCGATGCCACCTTTGGTGCGGGCGGCCACACGCAAGCGATTCTGGAGCGCATCTCGACGGGGCGTGTGATTGCGATCGACGCCGATCCCGAAGCCGCCGCGCGAGCGGCAGCGATATCGTCGCCGCAGCTTACCTTCGCGCAAGCCAATTTCTCACAGCTTCGCCGCGTGCTCGACGATTGCGGGGTCGCGCAGGTCGACGGAGTGCTCTTCGATTTGGGGGTATCGTCGATGCAGTTGGATGACGCACGCCGCGGCTTCTCCTTTAGAGAGAGCGCGCCGCTCGACATGCGCATGAATCCCTACGAGGGGCGCAGCGCCTACGACGTGCTCGCCGAAGCGAGCGAAACCGAGCTCGCCGATATCTTCTTTCACTACGGCGAAGAGCGCGCCGCGCGTCGCATCGCGCATGCGATCGTCGAGCGCCGCGCTGCCGGCAAGCTGCCGCGCACCACGACCGAGTTCGCGCAGCTCGTCTCGGGAGTGGTGCATCGCCCCGGCAAGCGCGAGCGCATCCATCCGGCCACGCGCGTCTTTCAGGCGCTGCGCATCGCGGTCAACGACGAGCTCGACGTGCTGCGCGAAGGTCTCACCGCCGCGGTCGACAGCCTGCGCGCGGCGGGCCGCGTCGTCGTCATCAGCTTTCACTCGCTCGAGGACCGCATCGTGAAGCACACGCTGCGCTCCGACGAGCGGCTCACCGTCCTCACCAAGAAGCCCGTCTTGCCGAGCGAGAGCGAGATGGAAGAAAACGCACGCGCGCGCAGCGCGAAACTGCGCGCGGCCGAACGGAAGGCGAGTTAATCCCATGGCAATGGCTCAACCGCAATATGACGACCGCCCGCGGATCCCGAACCCGCGCACGGCTCGCAGCGCAACCGCTACCCGCATCGTCAAGAAGCAACGTGCAAGGTACGGCAGCGTGCTACGCGTCGGCGTGGCACTCGGGTGCGTGGTCGCCGCGCTGCTCGTCTACGTGATGCTCACCTCGAACGTCACGAGCCTCACGTACGCCGTGGCCAAGGCGCATGCGCAACGCGATCAGCTCGTGGAAGAGACCACGCGCCTGGACGACAAGATCTCCACGCTGCGTTCGCAAGAGCGGCTCGCGTCGATCGCCTCGAAACTCAAGATGCGCGACGCGCAGCAGTTCGTCGTGGTGCAGCTCGACCCGTCGCAGCAGCAGCTCGCTTCATCCGCGCACGTGCCCGTGTTCGAGACGATCGCCGGCTGGTTCGGGGCGCGGCCGCACCCCAGAGTCCACTAAAGGAGCGGCATCATCACCGGGCGCACGATGATGCACGGGCGGAAATTCGCGCGCGTCGGACCGACGCGCGCGAAAGCATTTTTTTATATCTGCGCCGCAATGGCCGCCTTCCTCACCTGGCGCCTGTACAAAGTGCAGGTGATCGACGGCCCGAGTCTAGCCCGCGAAGCGCTCGCGCAGCGATCCGACACCGTCGAGGTCTTCGCGCGACGCGGCGCGATTCTCGATCGCGACGGCAACGTGCTCGTGCGCTCGCTCCCCTCGCAGAGCGTCTATGTCGTGCCCCACGACATCCTCGACCCCGACGCCACCGTCACCGCCCTCAAGTCCATCTTCGGCACGCTCGACCCCGCCGTCGTCACGGCGATCCACGATCGCTCGCTGTGGTTCGTGTGGGTCGCGCGCAAAGTTCCGAGCGACACGGCCAAACGCGTGAAGGCGCTCGATCTTCCCGGCGTCCAGCTCAAGGACGAAGACACCGGCAAGCGCATCGACACGGCGGGCACGATGGCCTCGACGCTGCTCGGTTTCGTGGGCACCGACGAGAACGGTCTCGACGGGCTCGAGTACGCCTACGACAGTTTGCTCAAGGGGCAATCGGGCCGCGTGACGCTCGAAACCGACGAGTTCGGGCGGCCGATTCCGCTCGGCCGAGAGACCGTGGTGAAAGCAGCCCAACCGGGCTTGAGTCTCCAGCTCACGATCGACTCGTACCTGCAGTTCGTCACCGAAGAAGCGCTGAGCGAACAGGTTTCGAAGTATCACGCGCTCTCCGGCACCGCGATCGTGATGGACCCGTGGACGGGCGAGGTGCTTGCGATGGCAAATCTGCCGACGTTCGACCCCAATCACTTTTGGAAGTTCTCCGACGCATCGCGGCGCGATCGCGCGGTAACCGACGCGTACGAGCCGGGCTCGACCTACAAGCTCATCACCGCGGCGGCTGCGCTCGAGTCGGGCAAGGTGACGCTGCAATCGCGGTTCCCCGCGCGGGATACGTTGCAAGTCGGCGGACATACGATTCACAACGCCGACGACGACATGCCTGCACGCGGCGGCACCGAGACGCTCGAACAGATCATCGAATACTCGCATAACGTCGGTGCGGCCGAAGTCGGCATCGCCACCGGCGCGAGCGCCTTCTACGCGATGGAGCGCAAGGCCGAGTTCGGAACGCCGACCGACATCGAGCTGCCCGGCGAGAATCCCGGCATCGTACCCGCGCCGGCGGACTGGAGCGATTCATCGCTTGCCACGATGGCGTTCGGCCAAGGCGTCTCGATCACGCCGATCTCGCTCGTGCGTTACTACTGCGCGATCGCCAACGGCGGCGTTCTGATGCGTCCGCGCGTCGTGCTCGCCATCGACGACGCGTCGGGGAAGCCGGTCTACGCGTATCCGGCCGAAATCGAACATCGCGTCTTTTCCGAACGCACCGCTGCCGCGTTGCGCCGCTTCCTGCGCGCCGTGGTTACCGGCGGTACCGGTAAAGGCGTCGCCGAGGTGCCCGGCTATCTCACCGCCGGCAAAACCGGAACCGCACAGCGCGTCGTCAACGGGCGCTACGACGGCACCTACAACTCCTCGTTCATCGGCATGATTCCGGCCGAGCATCCACGTTTCGTTATCTACGTTAAAGTCGAGCGTCCGATCGGCGCGTACTATGGGGGTACGGTGGCCGCGCCCGCGTTCGCAAAGATCGCGCGCGCGGCGATGCTGCATGCGGGGGTAATGCCGAAATGACCGCGTCGCTCAAGGCGCTGCTCGCCCGCCTGCCCGTGAGCACGCAGGTGATCGGCGATCGCGATATCGAGCTCGAGTCGCTCGAGGTGGACTCGCGCCACGTCAAGCCCGGCTCTATGTTCGTCGCGGTTCACGGCGAACGTAGCGACGGTCACGCATTCGTGCAAGCCGCGATCGCGGCCGGCGCACGCGCCGTCGTGATGGACGTCGGCCATCGCACCGATCTTCCGGCCGGCGTCACCGGCGTGTACGTTCCCGATACGCGACGCTGGCTATCGGCGCTCTCGGCGGCCTTCTACGGGGATCCCTCGAAAGCGCTCGACGTCGCGGGGGTCACGGGCACCAACGGCAAGACGACCACCGCGCGCATGATCGCGTGGATCCTCACCTGCGCGAAGCGTAGGTGCGGCGTGATCGGCACGATCGGTGCATCGTTCGACGGGCACACGTGGCCGCTCCAGAATACGACGCCGCTCGCGCCCGAACTGCACGCGCTGCTGGCGAAGATGCGCGGACTCGGCGCGAGCGCCGTTGCGATGGAGGTGAGCTCGCATGCGCTCGCGCTCGATCGCGTGGAAGACGTACACTTCGCGGTCGGCGCGCTCACCAACGTGACGCGCGATCACCTCGATTTCCACGGCACGATGGAGGCCTACGCGGCCGCAAAACGCCGGCTCTTCACGCTGGCGCGCGCCGCCGTGCTGAACGCCGACGATCCGTGCGGGGCTGCGTGGACGAAAGAAGTGCGCCGCCGCGTGCCGACGCTGACCTACAGCCTCAAAGGCAATGCCGATCTGGTTGCAAAGGACGTCTCAACCAACGTCCACACCTGGGGCTTTGCGCTCGACGGCCGGCCGTTCGAGATCCCGCTGGTCGGCGAGTTCAACATTGCCAACGCGCTTGCGGCGATCGGGGTGGCGCGCACGCTCGGCATCGACGACGAGCTCAGCGCCGACGCGCTCTCGCGGCTCCCGCCGGTCGAGGGACGCATGGAGTACGTCGGGGACGGCATCCTCACCGTGTTCGTGGATTACGCGCACACGCCCGATGCGCTCGAGAGCGCGCTTCGCGCGCTGCGAACCGATTCCGGCGAACCGCTCACCGTCGTCTTCGGCTGCGGCGGCGATCGCGATCGCGGCAAGCGCCCGGAGATGGGCGCGGTTGCGGCGCGTTTGGCCGACAAGGTCGTGGTCACGAGCGACAATCCGCGAACCGAAGCGCCGGACGCGATCATCGACGAGATCCTCGCCGGCGTGGGAGCGAAAGCGCACGTCGTCGAGCCCGATCGCAAGGCGGCGATCGAACGCGCGATCAACGACGCCGTTCCGGGCGAGATCATCCTCATCGCCGGTAAAGGGCACGAGAAGTATCAGATCGTCGGCGCGACCACGCAGCCGTTCGACGACGTCGAGGTCGCGCGCGCGGCGCTGCGCGCCCGCCGGCTGCGCAAATGAATCTCCCCTTTTCCGCCGCGGTCGCTGCTACGGACGCGACGGTCCTGGACGCGCAGAACGCGCCCGCGTCGCTGCGCGTCGTGACCGACACACGCCTGCTCGAGCGCGGCGATGCATTTCTCGCGCTGCGCGGCGAACGCTTCGACGGCCACGCGTTCGTGCGCGAAGCGGTTGAGCGCGGTGCTGCGGCACTGATCGTCGCCGACGCCGCCGCGCGCGTCGAAGGCGTGACGACGCTCGTCGTCGCGGACGCGTTGCGCGCCTACATGGCCTTGGCGGGGGCGTCGCGCGACCGCTTTACGGGCAGCGTTCTGGCGATCACGGGAAGCGCCGGCAAGACCACGACCAAAGCCTTCGCGGCCCAGCTCCTGGCGGTGCGCTTCGGCGATCGCGTCCTCGCCTCGCCTGCGAACGAAAACAACGAGATCGGCGTGAGCAAGCTGCTGCTTTCCGCCGACAACGAACGGCACGACGTGCTCGTCGTCGAGATGGGAGCGCGCCACTACAACGATATCGCGCCGCTGGTCGCGATCGCGCGTCCTCACGTAGGCGTGCTCACGAACGTCGGCGATGCGCACTTGGAGATCATGGGTTCGCGCGAGCGCCTCGAAGAGACGAAGTGGGGCCTCTTCTCGGGAGGCGCGCGCGCGGTGCTCAATGCCGGCGATGCCGCCTCGATCCAGCGCGCGCCGCTGTTGGGCGCGCCCGCGCACTGGTTCTTCGCCGCGCAGGCGGCCGCCGATTTTCCGATGCACGGCCGCGTGACGGTGCTCTCCGGCTCGCGCGTGCTGCTCGACGTCGACGGCGCGCGCGACCGCGCCTACGATGTCGACGTGCGCGTGCCGGGGCTGCACAATCGCTCAAACGTGGCAGCCGCGATCGCCGCGGCCTGCGAGCTGGGCATTCCAATCGACGAACTCGTCCCGGCGCTGCCGACGCTCGAACTGCCGAGCGGAAGATACGAGCGCATGGAGATCGGCGGCATCACGCTCATCTACGACGCGTACAATGCCAACGCGGCAGGCATGTTCGCGGCGCTCGACGCCTTCGCCGCCGAGCGCGCGGAGCGGCGCATCGCCGTGCTCGGCAGTATGGCCGAACTCGGTGCCGAAGCACCCGACCTGCACGAGCGCGTGGGCGCGCACGCGGCCGAGCGGGGCTGCGACGTCGTGCTCGTCGGCGGCGACTTCGCGCAGGCGCTCGCGGCCGGCGCGCAGAGGCGCGGCCTGCCGGCCGATCGCGTCGTGCACTTTGCTTCCAATGCCGAGGCCGCCGCGTGGCTGCGCGCGCACGCACGCCCCGGGGATGCCGTTTTGCTGAAGGGATCGAGAAAATATCGACTCGAGGAGATCGTGAAGGAGCTGCGCGGATGACGCGCGCGCTGACGGTTGCGCGCCCCGAAGTACCGCCGGGCATCGTGGCGATACCGGTGCGCACGCGATTGGTGCGGCCGGGCGACGATCTCGTGGCGCTCGTGCGCGACGCCGTGCGCGGGATCGCGCGCACCGGCGACGTGCTCGCGGTGTCGGAGACGGCGGTTGCGATCGCGCAAGGCGAGTTCGTACCGGCCGAATACGTGCGCCCGTCGCGCCTGGCCTACGCGCTCTCGCGTCGCGCGGGGCCGCTCGCGACCGTCAATCAGCCCGAGTCGCTGCAGCTGGTCATCGACGCGGTTGGGCAGTGGAAGGTGATCTATGCGGCGGCGATGCACGTCCTCGGCCGCTTGCGCGGCAAGCGCGGGGTCTTCTACGAAGTGATGGGCGAGGCCATCACCGCCATCGACGGCTACACCGGCACGATGCCGCCGTACGAGCGTGCGATCGTGCTGGCCCCGCGTGAGCCCGACGCGTTCAGCACGGCCGTGTTCGAAGCGACCGGCGCGGGTTGCGCAGTGGTCGATGCCAACGATCTGGAGAAGGCCAAAGTCCTCGGCGCGTCGCCCGGTGTGAACCGCGCGTGCGTCGAGCGCGCGTTGCTCGACAATCCCCACGGGAACGGCGACGAACAGACGCCGATCGTGGTCTTGAAGTGGCGCGGAACCGGGGAGAACCCGCTGTGGTAGTGATGCTGACGTATCTCGTCGCGGGCTTCGCGATCGCGGGCGTCGGCGGCGCGGCGATCCTCCCGGCGCTGCGCGCGCTGCAGTTCCGCCAACATGCGTACGAAGATGCGCCGGAGACGCATCAGAAGAAGACCGGCACGCCCACGATGGGCGGCGTCGTCTTTCCGCTCGCGCTGCTGCCGCTGCTCGCCGACCCGCACGATACGGTCGCGCTCGCGATCTTCGGCCTCGTGCTGCTGTGCGCGCTCGCCGGTTTCGTCGACGATCTGCTCGGCATCAAACGCGGCCGTAACCTCGGCCTCACGGCCCGCACGAAGTTCTTGGCGACCGCGCTGATCGCGATCGTCTTCCTGCGCGCGATCACCGATTCGTACGGGCTCTTCCCCCGCGACGTGCTCTTCCACGCCGGAACCTTCGTGCTCACCGCGCCGCACTGGCTGTGGCTGCTGCTCGGCATCCTGGCCGTTACGGGATCGATCCACGCGGTAAACCTGACGGACGGTCTCGACGGCTTGGCGACCGGCACGATGCTGCCCCCGCTCATCGTGCTCGCCGTCATCGGCGCGTCGATGGCGCTTCCGGCGCCTGCGCACGCCGCGCTGCTCGGTCTGGGCGCTTGCTTGGGCTTCCTGCTCTACAATCGTCACCCGGCGAAGGTGTTCATGGGCGATACCGGGTCGCTCGCGCTCGGTTCGCTGCTCTCGGGCATCGCGATCGTCGAAGGCGAGATGCTGCTGTTGATTCTTATCGGCGGCGTCTTTGTCGCCGAAGCGCTATCGGTTATACTTCAAGTTTCCTACTTCAAGTTGACACACGGAAAACGGATTTTTCGAATGAGTCCTTTGCACCATCATTTCGAGCTCGGCGGAATGAAGGAAACCGCCGTCACCTATCGCTTTTGGGCTGCCTCGCTCGTGCTCTCCGCCATCGGCTTCGCGGTGGTACGATGAGCAAGTTCGCGTTCGACGGTGCCGATATCGCGCTGGTCATCGGCCTTGGAAAGAGCGGCCTTGCCTGCGCGCAGGTCTTACGCTCGCGCGGAGCGACCGTTTACGCGACCGACGAGAAGGCGGCCGATGCGATCGCGCCGGCGATCGCTGCCGTGGAATCCTACGGCGCGCGCTTCGTCGCGCCGGCCGACGTTGCCGGCATTGCGGGCGGACTCACTTGCGCCGTCCTCTCGCCCGGCGTGCCGCTCACCTCGCCCGTCGTTCTCGCGGTACAGAACGAGAACGTTCCCGTCTTCGGCGAGATCGAGGTCGCGTACCGGCTATGCAAAGCACCGATCATTGCAGTGACCGGCACCAAGGGCAAGTCGACGACGACCGCCCTGATCGGTCATCTGCTGCGGGCGTGCGGCAAGAACGTTCGCGTGGGCGGCAACATCGGCAACCCGCTGATTCACGAAGTCCTCGACGTCACGCCCGACATGTGGGTGGTCGCCGAGGTCAGCTCGTTTCAACTCGAGACGATTCGCACGTTCAAGCCGCGCGTGTCGGTGCTGCTCAACATCGCGCCGGACCATCTCGACCGCTATCATTCGATGGACGAGTACGCCGAAGCGAAGTTTCGCATCTTCGCCAACCAAGCTGCATCGGACTTCTTCGTCGGCAACCTCGACGACGAGCGAATCTCCGCGCTCGACAGCGACCGGGGCGAAGTGCGCATGCGTTCCCGGCAGTTGTGGTTCACCCTGAACAACCGCTTCGACAACGCGACGATGTATCTGCACGGCGACGCGATCACGTATGCGCCGGTCGCCGGCGATCCGCGCCCGGTAGCGGTGATCCGGCGCGACGAGATTCCGCTTGCGGGCGAGCACAACGTGCAGAACGTGATGGCGGCCCTGCTCGCCGCGCTTGCGGTAGGCTGCGATCGCATGGCGCTGCGGGAAGGCGTGATGAGCTTCCGCGCGATGCCGCACCGGCTCCAGAACGTCGCCGAGATCGACGGCGTGCTGTACGTCGACGACTCGAAATCGACGAATCCCGGCTCCGTCGTCGCGGCGCTGCGCGCATATGAACGGAAGGTCGTGCTGATCGCGGGCGGCCGCTCGAAGGGCACGGGCTTCGAGGAGATGGGCGCGGTGATGCGCGAGCGGGCCCGCGCGCTGGTGCTCATCGGCGAAGCGGCCGACGAGATCGCGCGCGAAGCGGGCGAGTTGCCGGTGTCGCGTGCGGCCTCGATGGACGACGCGGTCGCGCGAGCGCAAGAACTGGCGCAACGCGGCGACGTCGTGCTGCTCTCGCCGGGCTGCGCGTCGTTCGACATGTTCCAGTCGGCCGAAGATCGCGGCGAGCGCTTCACGGCGGCCGTGCAGGCGCTGCGGGAACACGCCGGTGCGTAATGCCGCGCGGGTGGCGGAGCCGCGCTTCGAAGCGCGCGAACGCTCCGGCGTTCGTTCGTTCGTCGGCGCACCGCCCGACACGTGGCTCTTCTTCGCGGTCGCCGCGTTGGTGGGCATCGGCCTCGTCATGATCTACTCGGCATCGAGCGCTACCGCGTATGCCGAGCATCAAGACGTGGCGTTCTACGCCAAACGCCAGTTCATGTGGCTGGTCGTCGGCGTGAGCGCTGCGGTCGTCGCGTACCGTTTCGACTATCACGCGCTCAAGAAGTTGGCGCCGTACATTCTGCTCGGCTCGATCGTCTCGCTCGCGCTGGTACTGGTTCCGCACGTCGGCTTCGTGGTCAACGGCGCGCGCCGCTGGATCGGTGCGGCGTCGGTGAGCTTTCAGCCCTCGGAGTTTGCGAAGCTGGCGGTGGTCGTGTATTTGGCGGCCAAGCTGGCCGAACGCGGCGAGCGCATCACCTCGCTCGTGAAGGGGCTCTTTCCGCTTTGCGTGCCGGTCGGCATCATGGCCGTGCTCGTGCTCAAAGAACCCGACATGGGCACCGCGAGCCTCTTGATGATGATCGCGTTCGCGATGTTCTTCGCCGCCGGCGCGCGCCTTCCGCACCTCGCTGCGATCGCGTTCGTCACGTTGCCGCCCGCACTCCTGATGGTGCTCGCGAGCCCCTATCAGCGCGCGCGCGTCTTCGCCTTCATCGACCCGTGGAAAGACCCGCAGAACACCGGGTTCCACATCGTGCAGTCGCTGCTCGCGCTCGGAAGCGGCGGGCTCTTCGGCGTCGGCCTGGGCGCTTCGCGCGCAAAGTTCTTCTATCTCCCCGAGCAATACACCGACTTCATCTTCTCGGTCATCGGCGAAGAGTTGGGATTGATCGGCACGCTCTCGGTGGTGGTGCTGTTCGTGTTGTTCACCTACCGCGCGGTGAAGGTCGCGATCGCCGCCTCGGATCGCTTCGGATTCTTCCTCGCGATCGGCTGCACGGCGACGATCACGATTCAAGCCTTCATCAACATCGGCGTCGTCTCGTCGTCGTGGCCCGTCACCGGGGTGCCGCTGCCGTTTATTTCGTTCGGCGGCAGTTCGCTGATCGTCAATCTCGTGTGCGCCGCCCTCATCCTCAACGTCGGCCGCCGGCGCAAAGTCGGCGCGCTCGAATCTTGAAGCTCGTCTTCACGGGCGGCGGCACGGGCGGGCACCTCTATCCGGCGATCGCGATCGCCGATGCACTACGCGGTCGCGCCGAGATCACGTTCATCGGAACGGCCGACCGGCTCGAAGCGACGATCGTTCCCAAGGCGGGCTACCCCCTCGTGACCGTCAACGCGCGTCCGCTCACGCGCAAGCTCTCGCTCGAATTGCTCCGAACGCTCGGTGCGAACGTGAGCGGCACGTTGCAAGCGCTCTCGGCGCTGCGACGCATCAAACCCGACGCCGTGATTGCCACCGGCGGCTACGTGTGCGCGCCGGTCGTGCTGGCCGCGCGGCTCCTGCGCGTGCATCCGATCGTGCTGCTCGAACCGAACGCTGCGCCCGGCCTCACCAATCGGCTCATCGCGCCGCTGGTCGACGAAGTCTGGGGCGCCTACGACGCCGTCGACGCGCGCTTCTCCGGGAAATACCTGCGCACCGGCATTCCCGTGCGCGCCTCGTTACGCCGGTTGCCCGACCGCGCGGCAGCGGTGGAACGGCTGGGCCTTTCGGCCAAGCGGCGCACGCTGCTGGCAATGGGCGGCAGCCAGGGTGCGCGCTCGATCAACGACGCGCTCGCATCGCTGGTGAAGAGCGACGGTCTGCCGGAGGGCTGGCAACTGATCCACGTCACCGGCGAGAAAGAGTACGATCGCGTCCGCGCCGCTTTGGGCGACTCCGCCCCGCCGGGCGGCGCCGTGCGCCCGTATCTCCACGATATGACCGACGCCTATGCCGCCGCGGATCTGGTGCTGGCGCGCTCGGGGGCGTCGACCTTGGGCGAGCTGGCCGCAACCGCGCGTCCGGCCATTCTCATCCCCTACCCGTACGCGGCCGACGACCACCAGCGAGCCAACGCCGAGGCCTTCGCGGCGAGCGGGGCCGCCGTGGTGGCCGACGACCGCGACCTGGCCGCCGGGAAATTGCGGGCGATCCTGGCCGGCGCGACCGCCCCCGCGCGACTGGCGGCGCTGACGGCGGCCGCCGGGCGGCTGGGCGAGAGCGACCCGGTTGCGACCATTATCGCCCGGGTCGAAACGCTGCTGGCGCGAAAGAGCGAACCGTAATGGACGGCCCCTACCACTTCGTCGGCGTCGGCGGGATCGGCATGAGCGCGATCGCGCGGATTCTGCGCGCGCGCGGTGCGCGCGTCTCCGGTTCGGACGTGCGCGAGACGCCGCTCGTCGCGCGTTTGCGCGACGAAGGCATCGACGTCGCGATCGGCCACGACGCGGCGAACATCGAGGGCGCCGCGACGGTCGTGGTCAGCTCGGCGATCGACCGCCGCAATCCGGAATACGTAGCCGCGCAGCGTGCCGGAACGGCGCTGCTGCACCGGGGCGAGATGCTCGCGCAGCTGATCGACGGTCGATCGGGGATCGCGGTGTGCGGGACGCACGGCAAGACGACGACGACCGCGATGATTCACAGCGCGCTGCGCGCGTGCGAGGTCGACGCGAGCCTGGTGCTCGGCGGGATCGACGGCGTCCTCGGCACGAACGCGCACGACGGCGCGTCGCCGTGGTTCGTCACCGAAGCCGACGAGTCGGACGGCTCGTTCGCGCTCCTCGCTCCCAAGATCGCGATCCTCACCAACATCGAGAACGATCATCTGCAGAGCGACGACGAACTGCCGCAACTCGTCGGTGCGTTCGCCTCGTTCCTCGAGAAATTGCCGAGCGACGGCGTGGCGATCGTCGGGGTCGACGATCCGCTGGCGGCCTCGATCGTAGAGCGCCCGCGTGCCGCGGCGACGATCGCCTTCGGTTTCGGTCCTCGCGCCGACGTTCGCGCGGTCAACGTGCATTTCGACGGTTTGGGCATGAGCTTCGACGTGATTGCCGGCGGCGTGTGCCTGGGTAGCGTGCAACTCGGCGTTCCCGGCGCGATCAACGTGCAGAACGCGCTCGCGGCGATCGCGCTTGCGCGGGCGCTCGACCAGCCGTTCGCGCGCATCGCCGAAGGCTTGCGGGCGTTCCGCGGCGTGCGGCGCCGTTTCGATATCCTAGCGCGCAGCGAGCGCATGATCGTGGTCGACGACTACGCGCATCACCCCACGGCCGTTCGCGCCACGATCGCAGCGGCGCGCCAATACCATCGCGGGCCGGTCGTCGTCGCGTTTCAGCCGCATCGCTACACTCGCACCGCGTATCTCGCGCGCGATTTCGCCGATGCGCTCAAGGGCGCCGACCGCGTGTATCTCGCGCCCGTGTACGCGGCGTCGGAGCCGCCGATTCCCGGCGTGAGCGAGCGCTCGATCGGCGATCCGCTCGCGGCCGGCGGGGTGCGCGTCACCTACGTCGCGCGCGTGGACGATTTAGAAGAACGCATCTTCGATGAGGCGCCGGCCGGCGCGCTCGTGCTGATGCTCGGCGCCGGCTCGATCACCGACGTTGCCGCGCGCTTGGGCCGGCGCGTCGAAGACGCGGTGCTCACGTGAGCCTCACGACGTCCGCCGCGCTCGCGTCGCTGCTCGAAGAGCGCGATCGCGAGGTGCTGCGTGCGACGTTCGGCGAGCGCGTACGCTTCGACGAACCGCTCGCGCCGTTGACGTCGTGGAAGGTCGGCGGCCCGGCCGACGCCCTCGCGCTGGTCGAGAGCGAAGCGGAACTCGCGGCCGCGATGCAACTCTGCTTCACGCGGCATCTGCCGTGGTTCGTGCTCGGCAGCGGCAGCAACGTGCTCGTCGGCGACGGCGGCTTGCGCGGGATCGTCGTGCGGCTCGGCGGCGCCTTTGCGGGCATCGAGGCGCGCGTGGAAGAGGAGCGCGTGATCGTGGAAGCCGGCGCTTCGGCCGGCATGGCCGCGATGACGGCGAAGGCCGCAAGCCTGGGCGCGATCGGCATCGGCTCGCTCGCCGGCATCCCCGGCACGGTCGGCGGTTCGCTGCGGATGAATGCCGGAACCGATCGCGAGATGGGCGATTTCGTGCGCGAGGTGTGGGTGCAGAGCCCGGCCAAGCCGCACGCGCACGCGGTGAGCGTGCAATATTTCTACCGGCACACCTCGCTCGCGAGCGACGCGGTCGTCTCGCGCGTGACGCTTGCGTTCGAGCGCGGCGATCCGAAAGCGGTACGCGACGAGATGCAGGCGCGCTTGGTGCGCCGCAAGAGCACCCAGCCGATCGCGCTCCCCAACGCCGGCTCGTGCTTCCGCAATCCGGACGGCGACAAGGCCGCGAGGTTGATCGAAGCGGCGGGGTGTAAGGGGTGGCGGGAAGGCGGCGCGGAAGTCTCCGCTCTGCACGCGAACTTCATCAACAACCTCGGCGGCGCTACCGCCCGGGATGTCGCTATCCTGCTCGCGCGCGTTCGGCGCGAAGTCTTCACGCAATTCGGCGTCGAGTTGCAACCGGAAGTCCATCTTGTCGGCGTCTTTATCGATGAAGCGGAATCATGAAGAAAAAAGCTAAGGTCGCGGTGGTCATGGGCGGCAGCAGCGCCGAGCGCGAGATTTCGATCCAAACCGGATCGGGCGTGATGCGCGCGCTGCAATCGCTCGGCTACGAAGCACAATCGCTCGACTTCGACCGGCGCTTCGTCGATGCGGTGCGCGAGATCGCGCCCGACGTCGTCTTCAATGCGCTGCATGGGCCGGGCGGCGAAGACGGGCACGTGCAGGCGCTGCTCGATTTTCTGGGGATTCCGTACACGGGGAGCGGCGTCGAAGCGGCCGCACTCGCGATGGACAAACATCTCACCAAGAAGTTGCTCGCGGCCGAGGGCTTGCCGACGGCCGCCTGGGATCTCTTCGATCTATCCGGCGGCACGCTGCCGCTGTTGCCCGGCTCGCTCGACCTTCCGCTCGTCATCAAGCCGCGCTTCGAAGGCAGCGCGCTCGGCGTGACGATCGTGAAGACGCACGAACAGTGGACGAACGCGATGATCGCCGCTGCGAAAGCCTACGGCCAGATCATGGCGGAAGAGTATCTCGAAGGGCGCGAGTACACGGTCGGCGTGCTCGGAGAGGAAGCGCTTCCGGTGATCGAGATCGTGCCGAACCGCGACGACTTCTATACCTACGAAGCCAAGTACGCGCCGGGCGGAAGCACGCACATCGTGCCGGCGAAGATCGACGAAGACTTGGCCGCGCGTTTGCAGATGCTGGCGCTTTCGGTGCATCGTTTGCTCGGTCTTCGCGATTACTCGCGCACCGATTTCATCGTTACGAAGACGGGGCGCCCGCAGATACTCGAGATCAACACGCTGCCCGGGCTCACGGCGACGAGCCTGTTTCCCGATGCGTGCGCGTCGCTGGGCATCTCGTACGAAGCGCTTGTCGACCGCTTGATCGGCTACGCGATCGCACGCGGGGAAGTTCAAAGCGTCGCCTAGCTCGTGCCATGCTCTCGGCACGGAATTCGGCGGCCGCGAGCGACAAGGACTTTCGCAGCACGCTCGCTTAGTTTCTCAGGAACCAGTGGAGGCAGTAATGATTCGTGTTCCGCGCCGGCAGTGGACGCTCTGTTGCGTCGCTCTTGCCGCTCTTTTCTTTGCCCTCGGACCCGCTCGCGCGCAGGCAGCGCTCGAACCGTCGCTCGCGACGCCGAACAACCCGATGACGGTGGTGCTCGACGAACGCACCGCGCCGCGCGGGTTTGCGCTCACCCACATGACGATACCGGTGAAGCCGGGGCCGTTTACGATCGTCTATCCCGAATGGATTCCGGGCGAACACGGTCCGACCGGCCCGCTGCACAACATCAGCGAGCTGGTCGTAAAGGCCGGCGGTCAGACGATCGCGTGGCACCGCGATCAGGTCGACATGTATGCCTTCCACATCGACGTTCCGGCCGGCGTCCAGCAGATCGACGTCGACTTCACGGTGCTGCTCAACACCGCCAACAGTTTCACCGACGGCGTGATGGCCACGCGCAACATCATGGTCGGCAACTGGAACCGCTACATCTTCTACCAGCAGAACGTCGACAACACGAAGTACTTCGTTCGCGCCGGCTTGATTCTGCCCGACGGCTGGGATTACGCGAGCGCGCTGCCGCTCGACAAGCGTAGCGGCCAGCGCGTCGACTTCAAGACGGTGACGCTGGAGCGGCTGGTCGACTCGCCGACCGACTCCGGACGCTATTACAAGCACATCCTGACCTGGCAGCAAGGTGAGGCGAAAACGTATCTCGACATGTTCGGCGACAATCCGGAAGACGTCGATTTGCCCAAAGCCGAGATCGACGCGTACAAGCGGATGACGCCCGAAGCGATCGCGCTCTACGGCGGCCGCCATTGGAATGTCTACCATTCCGAGCTCACGCTCAGCGACCTGATTCCGGGCCAAGGTATCGAACACCACGAGTCGAGCGACGATCGCGCCGACGACGAGTTCATGACCAATCCGCTCGAGCAGCTCGTCGGCGGCGACCTGCTCACGCACGAGTTCTCGCACTCGTGGAACGGCAAGTACCGCCGCCCGTTCGACCTCCAGCAGCCCAATTTCAACGAGCCTTATCCCGAGCATACCGAGCTGCTCTGGCAGTATGAAGGCATGAACCAGTACATGGGCGACTTGCTCGCCTTCCGCGCGGGCATCAAAGGCAAAGCCTCGGATTACCCCGACTACTTCGCGGCGCTCTACACGCAGATGGCCTACGAAACCGGTCGCGCCACGACGCCGATCATCGACCTCACCACCGGCGCGCCGTACTACTACGCCACCGGCGGGGAGTACGGTCAGATGCGCCGCAGCTCGGGTGACTTTTACACCGAGGGCGAGCTGATGTGGGTCGACGCCGACACCATCATCCGCGAGCGCACGCACGGGAAGAAATCGCTCGATAGCTACGTGCAGATCTTCGCGGGCGGCGTATCGAGCCCGCACGTCGTCACCTACACGCGCGCCGACATCGAGAAGTACCTCGGAGAAGTCACGCCGTACGATTGGCACGGCTTCTTCGATAAATACGTCTACTCGATCGCGCCAGAACCGCCGACCGACGAAATCGCGCGCGCCGGCTACAAGCTCGTGTGGAACGACAAACCCAACAAGTACGTCTCGGCGTTCGAGATGACCGGCAAGTTCGTCGACTCGTGGTTCGACGTCGGCCTCGACATCGGCGCCGACGGCGGCGTTAGCGAAGTCCGCCAGGATTCGCCGGCATGGAATGCCGGATTCGGTCCGGGGATGAAGATCGTCGCGGTCAATAACCGCGAGTTCACGCCCGCCGTGTGGAAAGCGGCGATCAAGGCCACCTCGTCCAGCACGCGCCCGCTCGACATTCTGGTCGATCACGGCGGCTACTACGAAGACCTGACGGTGCACTACACCGGCGGCACGAGGATTCCGCATCTCGAGCGCCTGCCGCACACAACCGATATGTTTGCCGACATGATGCGGCCGCACGCGAAGTAATGGGAGCGCCGATGTTTCACCTGATTTTTGCCGCAGCAACCGCCGCGCTCTCGCTCGATCCGAGCCTCGCGACGCAATCCAACCCGATGACGGTCGTGCTCGACGCTCGTAAGGCGCCGCTCGGCCTGGCAACGACCCACATGACCATTCCGGCCAAGGCGGGCTCGTTCACCGTGGACTTCCCCGAGTGGATTCCCGGCGAACATGGGCCGACGGGGCCGCTCAACGTGATCTCTGAGCTCCGGTTTACCGCGAACGGTAAGCCGCTGCATTGGCAGCGCGACCAAGTCGATATGTACGCCTTCCACGTCGACGTTCCGCAGGGCGTGACGACGATCGACGCCGATTTCATCTCGCCGCTCAATAGCGACGCCAGCGGTACGATGGCCACGCGCAACATCATGGTCACGAACTGGAACCGGTTCGTGCTCTATCAGCGCAACATCGACAACACGCAGTACTTCGTCAAGGCCAGCATCATCATGCCGGACGGCTGGGACTACGCGTCCGCGCTTCCGGTTGCGGCGCATACGGGGCAGCGCGTCGACTTCGATACGGTCTCGCTCGAGACGCTCGTCGACTCGCCGACCGACATGGGGCGCTACGTCAAGCACTTCACCACCTGGACCGGCGACGGTGCCACCGCGTACCTCGACCTCTTCGCCGACGCACCGGAAGATCTGAAGATCGACGATTCGCTGATCGACGCTTACAAGCGCCTCGTGCCCGAAGCGATCGCGCTCTACGGCGGGCGCCACTGGAACGTCTATCACGCCGAGCTCACGCTCAGCGACGCGATCGGCTTCCAGGGAATCGAGCACCATCAGTCGAGCGACGATCGCGCGTCGGACGACTTCATGACCGATCCGCTCTCGCAAAAACTCGGCGGAGACTTGATTCCGCACGAGTTTTCGCACTCGTGGAACGGCAAGTACCGCCGTCCGTTCGACTTGCAGCAACCCAATTTCAACGATCCGTACCCGGAGCGCACGGAATTGCTCTGGCAGTATGAGGGCATGAATCAGTACATGGGCGATCTGCTCTCGTTCCGCGCCGGCATCCGCGACCCGAAGGACTATCCGGAGTTCCTCGCCGGGCTCTATGCGGGGCTTGCCTACGAACCCGGGCGGAACACGACGCCGATCATCGATACGACGACCGGAGCGCCGTACTACTACTGCTGCGCGCGCGGAGTGTACCCGAGCCTGCGGCGGACCTCCGGCGACTTCTACACCGAAGGCGAACTGATGTGGCTCGATGCCGACACGATCATCCGCGAGCAGAGCCACGGCACAAAGTCGCTCGATGATTACACGAAGATCTTCGCCGGCGGAGTGTCGGGCCCGAAGGTCGTCACCTACACGCGTGAAGATCTCGAAGGCTACTTGAACCAAGTCGTGCCCTACGACTGGCACGGCTTCTTCGAGAAGTACGTGTATTCGATCGCGCCGCAGCCGCCCACCGACGAGCTGGCGCGCGCGGGCTACAAACTCGTGTTCAACGACAAGCCCAACGTCTTCGCGTCGGGCCGGTCCGGTCCGCGCTCGATCTCCGCGTGGTACGACGTCGGCGTTCGCATGAGCCCGAAGGGCAACGTGCAAGACGTGCGCCAGGATTCGGCCGCGTGGCAGGCCGGGCTCGCTCCGGGTATGAGCGTCGTCGCGGTAAACGGCCGCGCGCTCTCATCGGACGTGTGGAAGTCGGCGATCGTCGACGCGCAGTCGTCGAAGACGCCGATCGATCTGCTGGTCAAGCAGGGCGACGTCTACTCGCACCTGCAGCTCGACTACCACGACGGCATCAAGATCCCGCACCTCGAGCGGATTCCGGGGACGACCGACATGCTCTCGGAGATCATGAAGCCGCGGATCGCCGTGAGCCCGAGCCCGTCTCCCAAATGAGGTAGGGCCGCGAGACCGCATTTTCGGAACAGCGCCGGCCGCGAACCTGCGATAGGATCGGTTCGTGGCCGGTGAGTTACAGGAGCCGATGTCGCGCATCGCGGCGCTACTCGAATACGTTCGAACCCATCTCGATACCGAACTGAACGTCGGGCTTCTGGCGCAGCGCGCCGGATTCTCGACGTTTCATTTTCAACGGATCTTCCGCGTTGCGGTCGGAGAGACGATCGCCGATTACGTGCGTCGTCTGCGGCTGCAGCGCGCGGCGATCCGCTTGCGCTCCGACGATGCGCCGATCACGGAGATCGCGCTCGGGAGCGGATACGAGACCCCGAGCGCGTTCGCGCGAGCGTTTACCAATGCGTACGGCCGGACGCCCAGCGCGTTCCGCGCCGAGGCCGACGCCTCACCGCTGGTGGAGCACGCGATGAACGTCGTCTTTGAAACGATGCCGCGCAGGCGGCTGCTCGGGATGCCCCATGTGGGCCCCTATTCGCGCGTCCCCGTGTTGTGGGCGCGCTTCACCGGGCATCTGCGTTCGCGCGGATTGCTCGAAGGCGCGCAACTCGTCGGGCTGTCGTACGACGACCCCGAGACGACCGATCTCGAGGCGCTTCGGTATGAAGCGTGCGTCGTCAGCGACGAAGCTGCCGACGAGTCGCTCGCGACGATCGAGATCGACGGCGGACGGTACGCCGTGTATCGGCACGTCGGTCCGTACGAGCTGATCGGCCACGCTTTCGATCGTTTGATCGAACATCTGATTTTCGTTGAAAGGCTGGACGTGCGTGATGCACCGTGTATGGAATTTTATCGTAACGATCCGACGGTCGCTGCTCCCGGCGAGCTGGTTACCGATTTGGCTGTGCCTGTCGTGTAGTCGCGCGCTGGCCGGCGACGCCGCCTATGCGGTCGGCATGACGCAGCTGCACGTGGCGGCACCGACGCAGGTGCGCGGCGATGCGAGCGGCAGCATGGACGTCCTCGTGTGGTACCCCGCACCCCCCGCGACGGCCGAAGAGCCGCTGCCGCTCGGCCCGCCGGGACACGCACAATTCGACGGCGGTGCGGTTGCGTTCGGCGCGCCCGTTGCCGGAATGCAGCATCCGCTCATCGTGCTCTCGCACGGAACCGGGGGCTCAGCGGCGATGCTTGCGTGGCTCGCGCAGCCGCTCGCGGCAAGCGGATACATCGTCGCTGCGCCCAACCATCCCGGCAACAACGCGTTGCATCCGTACACGGTGCAGGGCTTTTCGCTGCCGTGGCTGCGCGCCGGCGACCTCTCGCTGACGATCGACGCGCTGCTTGCGTCGCCGCGCTTCGCGCCGTTCATCGACGCGCAGCGCATCGCCGCGGCCGGGTTCTCGCTCGGCGGGTACACGATGATGGAGATCGCCGGTGCGCGTACCGACCTTGCGGGTTTGGCGGCATACTGCCGCACCGCGAAAGCGCAGCCGAACTGCGCGGGGCCGCCTGAGTTTCCCGACCTCACCGCGCGCGCCGACGCGCTTGCCGAGGCCGACCCGTCCTTTGCCGCGGCGCGTGCGGACCAGGGCGCTTCCTACCGCGATGCGCGCGTGCGCAGCGTCTTCGCGATCGCTCCGGCGATCGGTCCGGCGGTGACGGCGGCGTCGTTAGCCGCGATCGCGATCCCGGTGGCCGTCGTCGTCGGCTCGAACGATACGATCGCGCCGGGGCCCGATAACGCGCAGCGCTATGCCGCTGCGATTCCGGGAGCAACGCTCGAGATAGTGCCCGATGCCGGGCACTATACGTTCCTGGACGATTGCCTCGCGGCGGGCCTGACGGAGCAGCCGCTGCTCTGCACCGATCCGCCGGGCGCCGACCGCGCGCGCGTTCACGCGCACGTCGCGGACGAAGCGGTCGCGTTCTTCGGGCGGACGCTGCGCGCGCAACAGTAGAAGGCGGCGCAAAGGCGAACCCGGCGTTTGAGGGGGGACTTGCCATGCATCACCGCCACGACGCATTCGACTGCCGCTGCCCGCACGGCGGATTTTCCGAACGGATATTTCGCGAAGCGAAGACGGCGCTCGGGCGCCGGCAGTTCCTGGCCGGCATGGCGGCCGCCGGCGTAGCGGCCATGGTTCCCTGGCCCGTCCGCGCTGCCGCCGGAAAAGTAACGCTCCTCAAGTCGGCGCGCCTCTTCGACGGTAAAACCATGCGCGCACCCGGGCTGCTCGTGGTCCAAGGCGAGCGCATCGTCTCGCTCAATGCCGGCGATGCGGGCAGCGACGCGACGGTGATCGATCTGGGCGATGCAACGCTGATGCCGGGCCTGATCGATTGCCACACGCACGTCGCGCCGTTCATCGTGCCGTCGCACTATCTCGTGCAGCCGGGCCGCACCAGCGACAACGTCGGCGAAGCGGCGATCATCGGCGTGCGCAACGCGCAGGCCATGCTGCGCAACGGCTTCACCACCTTACGCGACGTCGGCGGCGGCTGGGGCATCGATCTCGCCGTACGCGACGCGATCAACGAAGGTATCGTCACGGGCCCGCGCATCTTGGCGGCGGGTCCCTCACTCTCGATCACGGGCGGTCACGGCGACACCAACGACCTGCCCGAGTTCGTTACGATGGATGAGACGATCGAGACGGGCATCGCCTACGGGCCCTACGGCTTCCGCGAAAAAGTGCGCGAGCACGTGAAGCGCCACGTCGACGTCATCAAGATTCTTGCCACCGGCGGTGTGTTAAGCTACGGCGACGTGTGGGATATCCCGCAGATGAATCTCGATGAGATTCAGGCCGTCGTCGACGAATCCGAGAAGTTCCAACGCAAGGTCGCCGCGCACTGTCACGGCGACAAGGGCATCTCGATCGCGGTCGAAGGCGGCGTTCACTCGATCGAGCACTGCACCGGCGTCGAAGACGCGACGCTACGCAACATGCAGCAGCGCGGCACGCGCCTCGTGCCCACGGTCTGGGCGCTCGATTCCATCCTGCAGCCCGGCAATCCGATGCATATTCCGGCGGGTTCGGTGCAGAAGGCGCAGTACGCGGCAACGGTGCGCAACGAAGGGATGCAGCGCGCGCTCGCCACCAGCGTGATCATCGCGTACGGCACCGACGCGGGCGTCTTCCCGCACAAAGAAAACAACAAAGATTTTGCGCTGCTCGCGCAGATGGGGATGCACCCCGCCGACGTGCTGCGTTCGGCAACCTCGAGCGCTGCGGAACTCATCGGCCTGCGCGATCGCGGAACGCTCGCGCCGGGCAAGACGGCCGATATCGTCGCGTTCGGCGGAGATCCGACGCGTGAGATCTCGCTCATGGAGAAGACGCCGGTGCTCGTCATGCAGGGCGGCCGGCGCATCGATCCGGCCGCGCTCGCTTAGTGCAGCGTGCAGCCGAGGCGCTTGCGCTCGTCGGCTCCGACGTGCCGAATCGCCGCCGTCCCGTTCCCATTCACCCACAGCACGCCCGTCGCGACGACGTCGCCGGCCCGAAACTCCGCGAGCGTTGCGCCGTGCACGAGCAACGTCAGCGTCGGCCCGTTGCCCATGCATGCGTTCCCGCGGACGGCAACGACGATGCCGCGCGCATCGGCCTCTACGTGCTGAACCACAGCGACGTTCTCCGGCACGATCGTGAAGCTCTTGGTGGTATACGTTTCGACCGATGTGATCGGCGCTGCGCCTGCGGCGGCGTTCAGTGCCAGGACAAAGCCCAGCGTTAAAATACCCACACCTTTCATGGTGCGAGGCATTCGCACGCCCGGTGTCTCCCCCTTCAGGAGGCTCGGCCGCCGGGCGGTTCGGCCGGCCTGACGAGGCGCGCGCCGGGCCATTGGTCAGGCCGAGGCGCACCATTGGTTCTGGTGACTAAAGTCGGAGGAAGGCTCGTGCGCTTGGCCCATCAAAGACCGGATTCCCCTCACACGAGGGGAGGCTGGCTGGAGGAACACTTGTCTACCACAGGTACGGTTGTCGATCGCGGACTCGAAGGCGTTGTCGTCGGAGCAACGGAGCTAAGTAACGTCGAGGGCCAGATCGGACGCCTCACGTATCGTGGATTCGACATCGACGATCTCGCACCGAACGTCTCGTTCGAAGAGGTCGTCCACCTGCTGTTGTGCGGGCATCTGCCGAATGCGTCCGAGCTCGAATCGCTCAAGCGCGAACTCACCGCGCGCCGCGCGCTTCCCGAACCGCTGATCGCTGCGATGCAAAGCGTGCCGAAGACGGCATGGCCGATGGACGTGATGCGCACGATCGTGAGCGGCCTCTCGTTGTTCGTGCCGGTGAACGATCACGGCGAGCACGTCTCCGACGTCCACAGTGCGATCGAGCTCGTCGCGAAGATGACGACGATCTTGGCCGCCTGGGACCGCATTCGGCGCGGCCTCGAACCGATCGATCCGCGCGCCGATCTCTCGCACGCCGCGAACTTCCTCTACATGCGCACCGGTAAGGTGCCCTCGGAGATCGAGGAAGACGCGATCGACACGTACCTGGTGTTGCTCGCGGATCACTCGTACAACGCGTCGACCTTCTCCGCGCGCGTCACCGCCTCGACCCGCGCCGATATCTATGCCGGCGTGACGGCTGCGCTTGCGACGCTTACTGGCGACCTGCACGGCGGCGCGGCGAGCGCCTCGTATAACAATTTGGTGGCCATCGGGTCGCCCGAGAAAGCCGAACAGTTCGTCCGCGACGAGCTGGGGCGCGGCAATCGCATTATGGGCATGGGGCATCGCGAGTACCGCGTCCGCGATCCGCGGGCTAAGCATCTCGATGCGGTCGCCAAACGCCTGTCCGAGCATGTCGGCAACAGCAAGTGGTATCGCATCGCGCGTGAGCTCGAAGTGCAGAGCCAGCGCATTCTCGCGGAAGAGAAACCCGACCGCCAGATCTACGCGAACGTCGATTTTTACACGGCACCGTTGCTGGCGGATTTGGGCATCCCCGGCGACGAATTCACCTGTCTCTTCGCCTGCGGGCGCGTGGCAGGTTGGACGGCACACATCCTCGAGCAGCTCCACGATAACCGGTTGATTCGCCCACAGGCAACCTACGTCGGCCCGCCGCCGGGCCCATTCGTTCCCATCGACAAGCGCTGAATTAGGAGGCTTCGATGATCGTCATTCCGGCACTTGACCTGCGTGGTGGCAAATGCGTCCGGATGGAGCAGGGCGATCTCAGCACGGCAACGGTGTATGCCGACGATCCGGTCGCGCAAGCCAAGGCGTTCGTCGCCGGCGGCGCGCAACGTCTCCACGTCATCGACTTGGATGCCGCCTTCGGTCACGGCAACAATCTCGACGTCGTGCGCGCGATCTGCGCAGCGGTCGACGTTCCGATCCAGGTCGGAGGCGGCATCCGCACGGGCGATCACGCGCAGCAACGCATCGACGCCGGCGCGGCGGAGATCATTCTCGGTACGATGCTCGTCGAAGACGAGCGCCTCGCTCGAGCGGTCATCGGCCGCTTTCCCGAACGCGTGATCGCCGGTATCGACGCGCGCGGCACGCACGTGGCGACGCACGGCTGGCAAGAAAGCGCGCCGGTCGATCGCGACGCGTTGGTCAAGCGCGTTGCGCTCTGGGGCGTACGCCGCGTGATCTTCACCGAGATTCGTCGCGACGGGATGGGCGAGGGTTACGACATCGAGGCGTTGCACGCGATCGCCGCCGCGGCCCCCGACCTCAAGTTTACGGCGAGCGGCGGCGCGCGCACGATCGACGACGTCAAGCAGTTGCGAGCGCAGGCGCCCTCGGCCGTCGACTCGTGCGTCGTCGGCAGCGCGATCTACAAGGGCACGATTAGTCTCGAAGAGGCGATCTCGGCGCTGCGCTGATGCGCGCCGTTACTCGGCGTAGGAACGGCTGAGCGAGGCCGGCAGGCGCGTGACGATCTCGTAGTTGATCGTATCGCACCAAGCGGCCCAATCGTCGGCGCCTACCTCTTGCTCGCGGTCGCGCCCGATCAGCGTAACGGCGCTTCCCACGCGCGCTGCCGGAGCATGCGTGAGATCGACGAAGGCCATGTTCATCGCGATGCGTCCGACGATCGGTGCGCGTGCGCCGTCGACGAGCACGTAACCCTTGTTTGAGAGCGCGCGCGGAATGCCGTCGGCGTAACCCAGCGGGATGATGCCGATGCGCATCGAGCGCGGTGCGTGGAACGTGGTTCCGTAGCCTACCGCTTCGCCCGCCGCGATCGTGCGCGTGACGACGAGCTGCGTGGTGTAACGCAATGCGGGCTGCAACGGCAGCCGTCCTCCGTTCATCGCTTCGCGCGTTGGTCCCGACGGCCAAAGGCCGTAGAGTGCGATGCCGAAGCGCGCCATGTCCAGGCGCGTCTGCGGCCAGAGCATCGCGGCGGCAGAGGCGGCGATGTGCCGGAGCGGCAACGCGCCGTGCGCAGCGAGCACGGGCTCGGCCTGCGCGTACGCGTGGTTGAATCGTTCGAGCTGATGCATCGTAAAGGGCGAGTCGAGTTCTTCGGCAGCCGCGAGGTGCGAGAACACGCCCGCGATCTCGATTCCCGGCAGATGCGCGTAATCTTCGATCGCGTCGGCCAGCTCGGACGGCTCTAGGCCCAAGCGGTTTAGGCCGGTGTTGACCTTCACGTGGGCCCTGATGGGCCGCCGCGCGCGGTCCGCAGCGGCGGAGAGGCGGCGAACGTACTCGCCCGTATCCCAGAGCGCGACGTCGACGTCGGCGGCGGCCGCTTCGTCGAGATCGCTCGGCGGGATCGGGCCGAGCACGACGATCGGTATGGTGATGCCGCCGTCTCGCAACTGCACCGCCTCGTCGAGCGAATAGACGCAGAGCTTGGCGGCCAGCGGCTCGATCGCGAGCGCGACCTCGACCAAGCCGTGCCCGTAGGCGTTGCCTTTGACGACGAATGCCGCACGGCTGGGAGCCACCAAATCCGCCAGCGCGCGCGCGTTGGCGCGCAACGCCGGAATGGAGATGGTGAGCGATCCGATCACTCGGGGCTAGTTCGTCGTAAGCGCGGGTGCTCCCGGTGCGGCTGCGAGTACGCCGTCGCCGACGGCGAAACGGTTCACCAGCGACTGCAGCGCCTCGGAGCCGTCGCGCACGTTGCTTGCGAACGCCAACACGCTCTGCATCTGCTCGGCAAGTTGCGCGGCCGACGACGATACGCTCTGCGCCGTGACCGACTGCTGTTCGGCAGCCGCCGCCACCGGCAAGAGCTGCGTGGAGAGATCGTGCGTGGTGGTCTGCATTTCGGTCGCTGCGGCGGCGTTCTCCTCGACGATCGCCGATACGCTGGCGATGTGCGAGGTGATCGATCCCGATTCGTTGCGCATCGTACCGGAGCGCTGGCGAACTTCGCCGGCGACGCTCGCGGTCTCGCGGACGGCGCTACTGATGTGGTTGATCGCATCGTTGCCGGTATTTGCGACGGCGACGCCTTCTTCGAGCCGATCGGTCGACGAGCGCAGCGCTTGCATCGCAAGCAGCGTCTCCTTGCGGATCGCGTTGAGGATCTCGGCGATCTCGCGCGTGGCGCCGGTCGCGCGCTCGGCGAGCTTGCGCACCTCGCCGGCGACGACCGCGAACCCGCGTCCGTGTTCACCTGCGCGCGCGGCTTCGATCGCGGCATTGAGCGCCAGCAGGTTCGTTTGATCGGCGATCTCGTCGATCGTGCCGAGGATTTCGCTCACCGCGAGCGTGCGATGTTCGAGTGAGGTCATCGCCTTGACCGTATCGGTGTTAACGGCGCGCAGCGCGCTGAGCGCGTCGCTCGTCCGCGAGACCGCTTGCGAACCCGCGCTCGACTGTTCGATCGCGGCCTGCGTCGCGGCCGCGAGGCGTTCGCTCAAATCGGCGAGTGCGGCGATCTGCTCGTCGAGGCGGTATACCGCGTCGGCGGCGGCGCGCGTCGCGTTCGCCTGCTCGACCGCACCCGATGCGATCTGGGCGGCGGTGCGCGAGAGCTCTTCGGCTGCGCTGCTCGCGTTCGTGATGCGTCCGGCCTGATCGTTGGCGCCGTAGGCAACCTCGCTGAAGGCGCGTGAGATGCGGTCGATCGCGTCGGCCGAGGAAGAGGTTTCACGCGCCATCGATTCGCTGCCCCCGCCGAGTTGGCGCGAGGTCGCGAGCACGCCGCGAAGCGCCGAACGCAGGCGGCTCGTCGTATCCCCGAAGGCGCGTTCGAGATCGTTCATCGCGATCACGAGCTGATTGTACGCGCTGCCGAGGTGCGCGATCTCGTCGCGTCCGTCGATCGTAATCGGCTGGCGATCGAAGGTGTATTCGGCGGTGAGATCGCCGTCGGCCACGATGCCGAGCGCAACGGCAAAATTGCTGACGTCGTAGCGCGCGATCGCATCGAGCGCGGTGCTAACCGTGTGGAGGCGCGAGCCGAGGCGGCGCCCGATCGAGAGCGCCATCCAGCCGAACACGACGATGGCGATGACGGTGGCGAGGATCAGCGTCTGGCTCAGGAACGCCTCCGCGTCGTCCTGCGCGGTCGAGGCCGCTTCGTTCTTGAGTTCGGCGAAGGCCGCGAGTTCGTTGACTTCGCGCCGCAACGCTTCGAAATCCGAGCGTTCGCTGTTGAGCCGCGCGAGCGCCTGATCGCGATGGCCCGCTTTCACGAGGGCGATTTGATCGCTGAAGTATGCGCTCATCCGCTCGACGGCGCTCTGCACGTTCGCATAGGCGGCACGCTCGCGTTCGCCGGCTTCGCCTTGATGCGCTTTGATCGCGGGGAGATCCGCGGTCACGTGCAGGCCGGAGAGGGTGACGATGTCGAGAAAGTGCGGATCGCCGGTAGCGATGTAGCCGCGCACGCCGGTCTCCTGATTGACCATCTGCAGGAGGACGTCGGCGGCCGCTTCGCGCGCGCCCGTTGCCACCGACACCTGATCGGTCGCACCGTGAATGCCGCGCATGGCGGTCAGCGTGATCGTGGCGACGGCGATGAAAAGCACGAGCCCGGCCCCAAAGACCAGACCGACTTGCATGCCGACCTTGAGATTCTTGAACAGCACGGCGAGCCTCGCTTTCTCGGCCCTTTGGTCATCGTCGCGCCGCGGAGCGGTCTTTAGGTACTTTGGCCTATTTTGGCCGTGACGAAGGCGACCGGTACGCCGAAGAAGAGGCAGTGCGCGACGAGCTGGTTCACGAGTTGCGTGTCGCCGGGCGGCACGAATTTGCCGGCGCCGATCAGCATGAACTGCATGAAGACGTAGACCACGAATCCGAAGCCGATGCCGGAGATGGCCCAGCGCCGGCTCATGAACGCGCGCGTGCCGGCGATGTACGCATAGCCGGCGGCCCACCCGATGCTCACGATGAAATGGAGCGCGATACCGAGCCATGCAAACGCCTGCGAGGTCAGTGCGGCTTGCCCGACGGCGACCGACGCGATCCACTGCCAGTAGCCGAGCACGTCGCCGTTCTGGCGCAGGATGACCGTTACATAAATGTAGAGTTCGATCGCGAGCCCCCCGGTGATCCCGGCGAGCACGGCGGTGCGAAGGATCGAGGGCCAATCGGTGCGCTGCGAGGTAGCCATGCGGTGGGGTTTCTTGACCCTGGTAGCTGCGCCTTTGCGCCGCGCAAGGGGCGACGAGCCACGACTTCCAGCGTGAAGATTCAGCCAAAACTCATGCCGGCTTAAGGGAGCTGTCAGGTCTGCGCGGTAGGATTCGGTCATGGCACTTCGACCGATCGAGCAACCCGCGGATATCGTGATCTGGGGCTCAACGTCGGCGCTGGGCGTCGTCACGGGCGTCGGCGCGGCCTACCTGCTCTGGAACGACCTCCATGCCTCGGCCAACCCGGGGATCCTCTCCCTGGCCGTCGTGGCCTTCTGCGTGGGCCTGGGCCTGGTTGGGATGGCCCTGCGCCAGAGCCCGACCCGGGTCTTCCTCTTGGTCGCCTCGATCAGTATGGCCCTGGCCTTCTTCCTGGGCTCCGACGCCTTCAGCAGCCTCACCAGCTAGCCGCGCCCCGAAGCATACCTTAAGGCTTGCACTCTTAATCTCCGTCTGCTAAGATTCGTGGGCTGGCACTCCACTGCTGTGAGTGCCAAAGCCCAAATTCAACAGCGTTTTGGAGGTTTACGTGAATCTCAAGCCTTTGGCCGATCGCGTGGTCATCGAGCACGTCGAGCAGAGTGAGAAGACCAATTCGGGTCTGTTCCTCCCCGACACCGCCAAGGAAAAGCCCCAGGAGGGCATCGTCCGCGCGGTTGGTACCGGCCGCGTGCTCGACAACGGCACGTCGCTCAAGATGACCGTGCAGGTCGGCGACCGGGTTATTTATTCGAAGTACTCGGGTTCCGAAGTCAAGATCGACGGTAAAGAGTACCTCATCGTTTCCGAAAAAGACGTTCTCGCAGTCGTTGACCAAGTTCCGGCTGGCGTTTAAGGAGCATCTGAAAGAATATCATGGCTGCAAAGCAACTCGTATTTGACGAAAACGCCCGCCGCGCGCTCGAGCGCGGCGCGAACATGCTCGCCGACGCGGTGAAGGTGACGCTCGGACCCAAGGGCCGCAACGTCGTCCTCGACAAGAAGTTCGGCTCGCCGACGATCACCAACGACGGCGTCACGATCGCCAAGGAAATCGAACTGCCCGATGCGTTCGAAAACATGGGCGCTCAGCTCGTGAAGGAAGTCGCGTCGAAGACCAACGACATCGCCGGCGACGGCACGACCACCGCGACGGTTCTCGCGCAAGCGATCATCCGCGAAGGTCTGCGCAACGTTACCGCCGGTTCGAACCCGCTGCTGATCAAGCGCGGTATCGAGAAGGCCGTCGAAGTTGCGGTCGAAGAGATGGGCTCGTTCAAGCAGGTCGTCGACACCAAAGAGAAGATCGCTCAGGTCGCGTCGATCTCGGCGAACGACAAAGAGATCGGCACCCTTATCGCCGACGCGATGGAGAAGGTCGGCAAAGACGGCGTGATCACGGTTGAAGAATCGCGCACCCTCAAGACCGAAGTCGAGACCAAAGACGGCATGCAGTTCGACAAGGGCTACATCTCGCCGTACATGGTTACCGACAGCGAGCGCATGGAAGCGGTGCTCGACAACCCGTACATCCTCGTGACGGAGCGCAAGATCTCGGCGATCGCCGACATCCTTCCGATCCTAGAGAAGGTCGTGCAGGTTCAGAAGCCGCTGCTCATCATCGCCGAAGACGTCGAAGGTGAAGCGCTCGCGACGCTCGTCGTCAACAAGCTGCGCGGTACGTTCACGTCGGTTGCGGTGAAAGCGCCGGGCTTCGGCGACCGCCGCAAGGAGATGCTCAAGGACATCGCCACCCTCACGGGCGCGACGGTGATCTCGGAAGAGCTCGGCCTCAAGCTCGACAAAGTCACGCCCGACCAGCTCGGTCAGGCCAAGCGCGTGACGATCAACAAGGAAGAGACGACGATCGTCGACGGCGCCGGCAAGCAAGATGCCATCAAGGGCCGCATCGAGATGATCAAGCGTCAGGTCGAAGAGACCGACTCGGACTTCGATCGCGAGAAGCTGCAAGAGCGTCTTGCCAAGCTCTCGGGCGGCGTTGCGGTGATCCAGGTCGGCGCGGCGACCGAGACGGAGCTCAAAGAGAAGAAGCACCGCATCGAAGACGCACTCTCGGCCACGCGTGCCGCCGTTCAGGAAGGCATGATCCCCGGTGGCGGCAGCTCGCTCGTGCACGCGATCAAGGCGATCGAGAAGTACGTCGAGACGGCGCCGAAGACCAACGGCCACGCCGCGACGTGGGCCGACGAGAAGATCGGCATCGACATCATCCGTAAGGCGCTCGAAGAGCCCCTTCGCCAGATCGCGGCCAACGCCGGATTCGAAGGCTCGGTCGAGGTCAACAACGTCAAGTCGAAGACCGCTCCGCACGGCTTCGATGCGATGACGGGCGAAGTCGTCGACATGTTCAAGGCCGGTATCGTGGAACCGTTCAAGGTCACGCGCTCGGCGCTGCAAAACGCCGCGTCGATCGGTGCCCTCGTGCTCACGACCGAAACCCTCATCGCCGACAAGCCGGAGCCCAAGAAGGATGCTCCGATGCCCGGCGGCGGCATGGGCGGCTACGACATGATGTAGTTCCCGTCAGGGAATGAAATCGGAAGACCCTCGGCTAACGCCGGGGGTCTTCGCTTTTGTCGTCATCCTTAGGAGCAGCGCGTAGCGTTGCATCTCGAAGGGCCGAGGTGCGCGCTCGGCGTTACGCCGGTAGCGTAAACGCGACGATCTCGCCTTGACGGCGGTCGCCCGTCCAGAAGCGCGAGCCGTCGAAGGCGAGCGCGCGTCCGCCGAACGGTAGCCATGCGAGCGCGGTGAGGTGCGGCGTTTCGTCGTTGATGTTCAGGGTTGCGAATTGCGGCGTCTGCCACGCGTCGTCCACGGTCGTGAAATAGAAGCGGCCTTCGACCGTCGTCATGCCGACGGGGCGGCGTCCGAGCGGGATGTCGCGAAGGATTGTGCCGTCGCTGCTGAGCGCAAGCACCCGCTTGTTATGCGCCTGCGAGAGATATAGCGTATCGCCCGCGAACGCCAGATGCACGCCGCTGAGATCGGGGCATGCAATGCCATTGCGATCGAAGCCGCGACCCGGGACGAACCGAAAGATGTACCGGTCGTCGTCATCGTGGCCGTATCCGATCACCAGGCGGAATCCGTCCGAGCCTACGGCGATGCCGAACGGCGCTCCAGGCGTCGCGACGTCCTCGAGAATACTCCACCTCGCCCGGTCGAGCGCGTAGAGCCGATGCGCCTCGCGGCTCGAGATCCAGAGCGCGCCTTCGTGAAACGCGATCCCGAGCGGCTCCGGCCCGGGCGTCGCGTAGCGCGCGATCTCCTGAATCTCGGACAGCGGATTCACCAGGCTATGGCTTCGTCGTCCACACCATCGACGAGATCTTCCACGCGTCGCCGACCTTGCGGAACGTGTACGTCATCGTGCCGCTCTCCGAGAACGGCTTGCCGCCCGATCGCGCGCTGAGCGTGATCGGCAGGATGAGATAGGCCGCGTCGCCTTTCTGCAGGTATTCGGAAACCGGCGACGCTGCAGCATGAAAGCCGCTGGCCTTCATCGCCGTCAGCGCCCTTTCGACGCGAGCCCACCAATCGGCGCCGGCGGTCGCGCCGCGCCATTCGTATGGATCGTTTTCGTCGACGACGACGGCGTCGTCGGTAAAGGCGCCGGCGAACTTCGCGCTGCCGTTCGCGTTCGACGCGACGACCGGCAACATGGCGAGCGCCATGATCTCGGCGGGCGGTTTGGGCGGGGTGGCCGCTGGGGCCAGCGCCGGAACGCATGCGATCAGCGTGCAGAGCGCGACTGTGCGGAGGTTGTTCATGCGCAGGAATGCGTGAACTCGCTTGCGTTATCTTCTTTTTCGAACCCCGAAAGGAGATCACCGATTTGACGTCTTCATTGATGCGCGCCGGTGCGTGCGCGACTCTTGGCATTCTCCTCACCGCGCAAACGGCGCCTTCTGCTCCCGTCATCCCGGTCGGCTGGGCGAACGGCCCGGCCGTAACCGCCGAGTATCAGTACGAACAGCAGCTCATGAGCGTCCCGAGCGCAGCCAACGCGATGGAGATCGAGCGCCATATCTCATCGCTGCCGCACCGCGCAACCACGCAAGCGGACTACGCGACTGCGCTGTACGTCAAGCAGCGCCTCGAGCGCGACGGTTTCAAGGCGCGGATCAAAGAGTACCAGGTCATGTTTACCGGGCCGCTCGTCGAGAAGCTCGCGCTCGTTTCACCGCATCCGCAGACGTTCGATCTGCTGGAAGGCACGCCGGGGCATCACACGCGTTGGGAACTGATGGCCGGCCCGCCGTTCCTCGAAGAGTCGGGCGACGGCGATGTGACCGGCAAGGTCGTGTACGTCAACACCGGTTCGAAAGACGATCTCGCCGTGCTCGATCGCGAGCACGTATCGCTCAAGGGCGCGGTCGCGCTGATTCGCCTCTCCGCACCGGGCGGCGGCGGGTTTGCAAGCATCGATCTCTCGTACAACATGTACAATGAGCTCACGAAGCGCGGCGTCGTCGGCATCCTCGAGTTCATGGATCCGGCCACGCAGGGCTACGGCGGCGGACAGATGTGGCCCGCCGGCAACTTCAAGAACACCAACATGGCCGAACGCATGGGCGGCGCGTCGCCGCGCGGCTTCCTCTCGGCGGCGCCCGGCGATCCGACGATGGACGGGCAAGCCCCGCTTCCCGGCGCGAAGCACAAGAGCTGGAACGACATCCCGCACGCGACGATTCCCGAGCTCTCGATCACGCAGAGCGTCGCGCGCACGCTGCTTGCGGGCATGAGCGGCGCGGTCGTTCCGCAGAACTGGCACCCGATGTTCGAGTTCGTGCAGCACTTCGGCGGCAACGAAACCGTTCACGTCACCACGACGTTCGAGCGTAAGGTCAAGACGATCTGGCTGGTCTTCGGCGACATGATGGGTTCGAGCGACCCGAACTCGATCGTGATGATCGGCAGCCACCGTGACGCGATGACTTTCGGCGCGATCGATCCGGGCAGCGGCACGACCGTGCTGCTCCAAGACGCCGATGCGTTCGCGGCGCTCGCAAAGAAGGGCTGGAAGCCCAAGCGCACGATCGAGTTCGCTTCGTGGGACGGCCACGAGCTCGGGCTCTTCGGCTCGGCCGGACTCATCTACGAAGACGGCGCGAATCTGCGCAAAAACGTCGTACAGTACATCAATACCGATCAGCTCACGACCGGCGATCCGTTCATCGTGAGCGCCTCACCAGGGCTCTTCGAGTTCATGCAGCAGATCTGCGACGTCGTGCCCGCGATCGACAGCACGAAGATGCTCGGCGCGCGCAAAGACGACAAGGTGCATCCGCTCATGAATCCGATCGGGGGCGGCTCGGATCACCAGAACTTCGCCTACATGCTCGGCGTGCTCAGCACCTCGAACGGCTACTACGGCCCGTTCGGCGCGCACCACACCGCCGAAGACAACATCGACGGACTCAAGACGTACGATCCGGGCATGAAAGAAGCGGTCGTCACCGCGCAAGTCACCGGCATCCAAGCGATGCGCGCCGCGAACGCCGACGTGATGCCGCTGCGCATCGCGGAAGTGCCCGAGCAACTGCTCAAAGACCTCATGCCCGTGCAGATCGGCGCCTTCGCCGCGACGCAGGGCAAGGTGACGCTCTCCGACCTGCGCGACGAACTCGAAGCCTACGACGCGGCCGCTAAGTCTGCCGACGAGGCGATGAAGAAGGCGCAAGCGGCCGGCGACGTGGCGGCGATGCAGGCGCTGCTCGCAAAGATGCAGGCGTCCCGCGACGCGTTCTACATGCCCGACGGCTTGCTCGAGAACAAGTACTACCACACGATCGACCGCGTCTACACGAGTTTTCCTGAACTCGTGTTCGCCGGGAAAGACATGGCCAATCAAGTCAAGGCGCTCGGGCGCATGATGGCGGCCGTGAAGAACGCGACGGCCGCGCTGCAGTAACCTACTTTACGGCGAGCAGCGCGCCAGCGACGACCGCGCCGATCACCGCGACCGCGACGCCGCCGAGAATGGCGGCCGCGTCCGGCATCGGCGCGGTGTTCTTTTCTCGAATCGACCGGCTTACCGCCATGTAGCGCAGCGTGCCGTAGCCCCCTACGATCACACCGAACGCCGCCATCGACACGCCGAAGATCGTCGATACGTGCGTCGAGCCCGCACTCTCATGGGCGATGAGCGAGAACTCGCGCATGAAGAGCGAAAACCGCGCGATCACGAAGCCGAAGGCGACGAAGGCGAGTGCCGTCCGCAGATAGGCGAGGAACGTCCGTTCGTTGGCGAGGTCGTCGGTATGCACCGCAGGTGCGTTCGCCCGAAGGGACAAGTCCCCCGCATGAAGACACTGCTCGCCACGGCGCTCTTCGCCGCGATGACCGCGCTCGCCGCGAGCGCGATGACGACCGACTCTGCCAGCATCGTCGCTCTCGTGAGGTCCACGCCGGAACTCGCGATCGACAACAGCGTTCCCCCGCCGGGCGACTGGAGTATCAAAACACACCCGTTCGTTCGTTTGACCCGTGCCCCCGAAGGGACGACCGGCGGCTTCATCGACCCCGACTTCGCCGCATCGGGGCTGCTGGCGCCGGGAACGCGCGTCATCGCGGTGCCGCTCGAGAGCGGCGGAAGCGGCGGCGTCTTCACGCAGGTCGTTTTCGCGCAAAGCGACGAGAATGCCAAGCCGTTCTACGCGGGCTACATCCATTCAGGCGGGCACCTCGTCGTGAATGTCGGTTATCACGGCATAGAGGCGATTCTCCCGAAATACGGGCCGAACGACCCGAACTGCTGCCCGTCGCACTATCTGATCCAAACCTATACGATCGAGAACGGCAAGCTCAAACTCGTTTCCGAAAAGACGGTCGTCAGGCCGTAAGGAGAAGCACGATGGAACGTTGGCCGCAGTTGATTCAATCCGAGTGGAAGGATACGCAGGCGACGCTTCACCTGTGGACGCAGATCGTCGGCAAGATCCGTCTCAAACAGGAGCCGCTCGTCAATCACTGGTGGAACGTCACGCTGTACGTCACGCCACGCGGTCTCTCGACCTCCGCGATGCCCTATCGCGACGGCCGCACCTTCGAGATCGAATTCAACTTCATCGATCAACGCCTGCACGTCGACGAGTGCGACGGCGAGCATCGCAGCTTCGCACTCGAACCGATGAGCGTTGCCGAGTTTTACCACAAGGTGATGGAGACGCTGCACGCGCTCGATATCGACGTGAAGATCAGCGCGAAGCCGAACGAAATCGCCGACGCGATTCCGTTTGCGCAGGATACGGTGCATGACGTCTACGACGGCGTGTATGCCGCGCGTTTCTGGCGAGTGCTCCTGCAAATCGACCGCGTCGCGAAGCACTTCCGCGCGAACTTTCTCGGCAAGGCGAGCCCGGTGCATTTCTTCTGGGGCAGCTTCGATCTCGCGCTCTCGCGATTCTCGGGGCGGCCGGCTCCGCCGCACCCCGGCGGCTTTCCGAATATGCCGCTCTCAGCGATGCGCGAGGCATACTCGCACGAAGAGCATAGCGCTGGTTTTTGGCCGGGCGGCAACGGCGCCGAAGCGACGTTCTACGCCTACGCGTATCCGGAGCCGCCGGAGTATCAAAACGCCGCCGTGAAACCGGCGGCGGCATTTTGGAACGGTCAGATGCGCGAATTCATGCTGCCGTACGAGGCCGTTCGAACCTCTTCCGACCCCGACCGCGCCGTGCTCGACTTCTTTGAGTCAACCTACGGCGCGGCGGCAGACCTGGGGCGGTGGGATCGCGGTGCGCTCGAGCGCCGTTAGGTTCCGCTGGGAGCGGGGGCCGGCTCGACGGCATCGCTGAGGAACCTCACCTCGATTTGCGTGCCGGGCTTCACGTCGATGTCGTTCTTCATCTGCTGCGAGACGATGTAGCCGCCCGCCGCTCCGAGCAGCCCGCCGTGGTGCTGGCCCGCGGCCATGTGTCCGGCAATGGCGCCGCCGAGCATCAGTCCGAGCGTTCGCCAGTGGTGCGACTTCGCGTCGAACGCACCCAAGTTATCGATCTTGACGTTGATCGGCACTTTCGACCCGTCCGGCATGTGGATGTCGTCGAACACGATCGTCATCGCCGGGTTCTTGCCCACGGCGGCGGGGTGCACGTTTTCGAGGTGGCCGTCGATCAGCGCGCCGTGCAGATTCGGGATCCGGTAGAACACCGTGTCGGCTTGACTGAGCGTGAACGTGTCACCGTCGTGGCTCTTCTTGGAGCTGATCTCCTGGCCGAGCTTTCCGATGAACTTCGTACCTTTGGTCACGATCACGGTCCCGCCCGGGGCGGCCGGCGCGCTCGAGGCCGCGGCACTCTGCGTGCTCACGTTGGAACTCCTCCCGCAGGCAGCGAGGGAGAGGGCGATCGCCGCAGCCGCGGCAAACGTAACGACTCTACGATTCATGCGTGGTAATTTGTTTCTCGCGACGGGCCTCCTCGCTGTCGCCTTGCTCTCCGCCGAATCGCCGGCCCAGAGCCCGGCGCCGGCCCCGTCGCCGCCTGCCGTCATCGCCACGCTGGCCGAGAAGAACGCTGCGCTCACGCACTACACCTTCACGGTGACCGCTCACATCGCGCTGCTCACCTTCCCCTGGATTCGCTTCACGCTGCACGGCCACGGCACGTACACCCGCGACGGCCCGTTTACCGTCCACTTCGACGACGTCCCATGGTTCGGTAAGGCCTACGATACGATGCCGATGACGGCGCTCGACCCTACGACGTGGCCCGACAGCTACGCGATCACCGTGGCCGGCGAGGAGCAAGGCGTCGTCACCCTCTCGATGCGCGATCTCAAGAAGTCGCCGCTGATCGAAGCGCGCGCGCAGCTCGATCGCGAGCAAGGCCTCAAGCAGATCCTCTGGACGTACAACTACGGGGGACACGTGAAGCTGACGGTCGTTCCGCAGCCCGTCGACGGCTTCTACCTGCCGTCTACCGAGGAAGCGGAGATCGTGATGCCGGCCTATCGCGCGATGGCTTGGGCGACCTTCTCGGAGTATCAGGTTGAAACGCGCTGAGCGATTTCTCCACTACGCGACGATCAACGCGTTGTGGTTATCGCTCACCGTCCAAGACACCGCGCTGCTCACGATCTCGATCCCGGCCGCGATCGCGCAGATCGCACCACAGCATCACGTCGCGGTGCTGGCCGCGCTCGTGAGCATCTCGAACATCGCGGCGATGCTCGTGCCGCCGTTCGCGGGTTGGCTCTCCGACCGTTCGCGCGCACGCGGCGGAACGCGGCGCACGTGGATTCTCGCGGGTGTCGCCGTCGACGTCGCCGCGCTTGTCGGCCTTGCGTACACGCGCGATCTGGCACTCTTTTCGGCGCTCTTCGTGCTCGCGGTCGCGGCCGAGAACGTTGCGATCGCCGCCTATCAAGCGATGATTCCGGAAGTCGTACCGCGCGAGGCGTGGGGTGCCGCATCGGGCATTCGCGGCGCGGCGACCCTGGTCGGCACCGTGATCGGCTTGGGCGTCGCAGGCTCGATCGCGAATGTCAACGTCGTCTTCTTTGCCACCGCCGCGCTACTCGCGCTGGGGACGCTTACGCTGTTCTTCACGCGCGAACGCGAGCGCACCGTTCACGAACGCGTCGAGGTCACGCGTTGGCACGATTTCGTCGTCGTCTTCATCGCGCGGAGCTTCATCTTCTTCGGGCTATCGCTGCTCATGACGTTCGTGCTCTACTTCTTCAGCGATATCCTGAAAGTCAAAGACGCGGGCGCGGGGACCGCGTCGATCGGCATCTTCTCGCTGCTCGGGGCGATCGCGTCGTCGGTGTATTTCGGCATCGCCTCCGACCGCATACCACGCAAACTGCTGGTAGCGGGATGCGGCTTGCCGATGGCCGCCGCCGCGATCGGTTTCGCGCTCGCGCCGACGCCCGCGGTGATGTTCGTGTTCGCGGCGCTCTTCGGTATCGGGTTCGGCGGCGTGATGGCGGTGGGCTGGGCAATCGCCATCGATAGTCTTCCGCAGCTCAGCGACGTCGCCCGCGACCTCGGCATCTGGGGCATTGCCACCAATCTTCCGAGCGTGATCGCGCCGGTCGTGGGCGGCCGGATCATCGACGCGTTCGGCGGGGGCAAAACCGGCTACCAACTGGTTTTCGCGCTGGCGGGCGTCAGCTTCGCGCTCGGCTCGGTCACGGTGCTGCGGGTGGGCGCAACGCCGCTCTCGTCGCTGCTCGCGATGCCACTCTGGATCGCCGCGTGTACCGCGGTGTTTTTTTATACGTCGCTCAAGCATCGCATTCGCGGCTGGGGGCGGTTGCCGCGCCGGCGCGGCGGAACGCTCGTGGGCATCAACCACCAGCATGCGATCGAATCAACGACGATCGTGAGCCGTCTCGGGCTGCAGTCGTCGCTACGGCACCCGGTCTTCAGCTCGACGGGCCGGCGCATGTGGGAACCGGGGTTTTTCTACCTGATGTTCCCGTGGCTGCCGGGGTTCATGCGTGGGGTCTCGATGGGCTGGCTGTGGCGCGGGCTCGGCTTCATGCCGATCGAGAACATGCTCTTTTCCCGTCCGGCCGCGTCGCTTGGTTTCGATGCGGAGCGCCTGCACGGCCCGATGCCGGTCGCGCGCCTCTTCTCCGAGCGCATCGCGGCGCGTTTCGCTCCCGGCACGATGACCAGCGAGCTGCGCAGCGCGAAGAACTTCAAGCGAGCGCAAGAGATGGTCGGCCTGAAAGACGTCCAGGAACCGTACCGCAACGAGCTGCTCGATCTCACCCGCGCGCAGGTGGAGGCCGATATCGAAGCGATGGAGCGCGTCGTCGCGCGCGGCGCGACGTTTTTTCTCACACCCGAGGGTCAGTTCAACACGCGCGGAGAGATGAACCGGTTGCGACGGTTGCTGCCGCGCCTGGCCGATGCCGCCGAATCGGTGTATGCGGTGGGGATCAGCTACGACGCGCTGCGGATGAAGAAGATGTCGATGCTCTACCGCCTGGTTCCGGTACGCGATCGCCGGCTCTTCGGCGACGTGCTCGTCGCCGCGCGGCCCGTCACGGTCACGCAACTCCTGGCGTCGTGGCTCGACGTCCGGCCCGAGCCGTTCACGGAGTCCGACGCGATCGCGGCCGTGCGCGCGGCGCTCCGCGAGGTTCCGCCTGCGCTCTTCATCGATCCGGAGCTCGCCGCGGATCCCGAAACGGTGACGAAAGAAGCCCTGCGCTCGATGCGGGCGCAGGGCTTCACGTCGGAAGCGGGCGGTGCGTACGCGATTGCCTCACGCACCGAGACGCGGTTTGAAAAGCCGTTCGACGTGTTCCGCTACCACGCGGTGTTCTACGGCGAGAGCGTAGCGGCGGCTATTCGGTTATCGGCGCAGCCGGGGTAATCACGACGTCGGCCTGCGCGGGCAGCGTCGGCGTTTGCGAGGTGTTCGACGGCGGGCCGAGGCCGAAGTCGTCGTAGTCGAAACCGAACGCATAGGTCGCGAGCGGATCGCCTTTACAGAACGTCGGTGCGCCGCCTTGCCCGAGATTACCGGGAATCGTTTGCGTTCCCGAACCCTTGAAGACGAGCGTCGCGAACGGCGCGCCGGTCGGACAGGTTGCGCCCGACGGCGGCACGTTCGGGTCGAGCACGTTGACGATGACCTCAGTGACGCGCGGATCGGGAATCCCGATCGTGACCGTTGCGCCGCCGGTTCCCGTCGAGACGATGTTCACGAGAAACGGCTGCAGCACGACCGCGTTGTTGAGCGTAGCGGTCGCGCCGGCCGACGCGTTCTGCCCGTTCTGAACGTACGATACGTTGAGTGCGTACGAGCCCGAGGGCGGCGCCGACGAGAGCGCGAGCAGATAGAACCCTTCGGGCCATGCCGAGGGAATGAGGAGCGAGCTCGAGAGCGCGCTCGGCACGAGCGGCGCCGCCGGATAGGCGGGCTGGCCGCCGTAGATCGGAAAGGCGCCGCTCGGCGACTTCGAGCCGGGCTGCGCCGGAAACAGGCCGAGCCCGCCCGGCGTGACGTCGGCGAACTGCGGCTGCGCGGGGTAGAAGTTTTGACCGGCCGTCGACGATCCGGGCGGCCCGATGCCGAACCCGTCGGCCGACGCGAGGATGGTACCGTTTGCGCCGGGCACGTTGCCGATCGTGAACTGATTGTTGATCGAGCCGAGCGGAATCGTCGCGGCACCCGATCCGGGATCAGCCGAGCCCGCGGGCCCGGTAAAGCCGGCCGGCCCGCTCAGCGTGGCGCTGTTGATCGGCACGGCCGAGTAGCCGTTGGCGTTACGGAACGTTTCGAGCACGTTGATCCCGAGGCCGGCACCCGCGAAGTTCACCGTTCCGACGGTAAAGCGAAGGACGTTGGGATTCGCGGTCGACGTTGCGATCGGCGGCGTGCTCGAGGTAGCTCCGGTGGAACAGCCCGCGAGCGCGCACGCTCCGATCAAGGCGATGATGCGCGAGTTCATGGTCCGAACCTCACGTAGAAGGTGAACTGTCTACCCGGACCGCTCGGAATCGAGAAGTACGGCGTCGACGGATATTGTGCCACCGTCGACGGCAGACCGTATCCGTACGCGGGGTTATTTCCCGAGCCGGGGCCGGAGACGCCGTTGCCGTTGTTGATGTAACCGGGGTTGTAGTACGGGTAGTTCGAGGTGTTGTTGAAGATGTTGTGTACTTCGAAACCGAGCGACACGTTGCGCGCCACGTATTTCGAGATCGCGATATCCCAGATCGCGATCGGATGCGTGAGCGACGTGTTTTGCGCGGCCGAGCAGCCACCGCCGGTCGAGCCGACGACGTTCGGGTTCTGCGGGGATCCCGGAACCTGCGGGTCGACGTAGTAGCAATACTGATTGCCGTAGTTGTTGAACAGGTTCGTATTCGGAACGTTCACCGGAACGCCGTTGAGAAAGACCGGCGGCGCACCCCACGTTCCGACGGGATAGCCGCGATTGTAGGTGACGATCGGGTCGATGCGCCAGCCGTCTTTCGTGCGGTAGTCGAATGTCGCGGCCATCGTGAACGGCGAGAAGTACGACGGGTGGAACGTCTGCCCCGACGCGAGCAGCGCGGGTTGCACGGACGGACGGAAGCCGTTGCCCGAGACGAAGTTCACGAACTGATTCAAGTACGTGCCGTTGAGGATCACGGAGAGACCCGGCGCGAGTTGGCGAAACCCCGCGAACTCCAGGCCGAACGTTTGCGAGAGGCCGTCGTTGGTGATCGCCGAGGTTCCCGGTACCGGTACGCCCTGCTGGAACGTGACGCTCTGACTGCTCGCGATGACGTCGTAGTCGCGCCGCTGAAACGCCGTCACCTTGATCCCCGAGATCTTGTTGAACTGGCGCTCGTACGAGAAGTCGTAACTGTCGGATTTCTGCGGGCCGGTGAAGCTGTACGGGTTGACGCCGTAGCCTTTCCACCACGCGTTGTAGAGTTCGTCGTAGTAGTCTTTGCAGGGCGCCGAGAAGTTCGCGGCCGTACCGCCGCAGATGCTCATCGTTGCCGGGAAGTCGTGGTAGATCGAAGGCGGCGAGTAGAGCGTCTCCACCTGGAAGAGCGGCGCGAACGTCGCGGCATGCCCGTAGGCGGCGCGCAGCACGGTGTTGCGATCGTTGCCGAGCGTGGCCACCACGGCGAGCCGCGGTTCGAGCTGATTGCCTTCGAGCGTGCCTTGCGCGGTCGGGATCGACTGCTGATCCCAGCGCAGGCCCGGCTCCACGAGGACGCGATTGCTCACCTGCCACTTATCGTTGAAGTACAGCGACGAACGGTGCATCGGGTCGGTGATGGTCTCGGTGAACGCCGGATAGCGTTGGCCGTAGAACGTGCCGGGAGCGAGCGCGTTCAGCGGATCGATGGGGAGAAAATCGGCGATCGTCGGGCCCGCGAAGAAGAGCGAGGGCGAGGGCAGCGTGCCGTTGAGATCGACGGTCGAGAAACGATAGTCGAAACCGGCCGTGAGCTCGTTGAGATCGCTCGAGGTAAGCACGATATCGCTTGCGATGCCGGTGTTCTGGGTCGCGCGCGTCACGTAGAAATCGCCGAAGCCGACGGTCGGGAGACCGTAGCCGAAGAGCGGGTCGTTGGCGTCGTTGGATTCATCCACCTCGGAGTTCTGCGTGCGGTAGAGGCGCACGTTGAGCGACGAATGCGCGCCGACGTTGCGCGACCAGCCGATCTTCATCAGGTTGTAGGTCGCGGCTTCGTTCGGCGGCCCGCCGATGTTCTGCGTCGCGAGCACTTGCCCGGGATAGAACGGCATGAGCGCTTGTGCTTGCTGCGCGGTGAGCGCCGGAAGCTGCCCGTTGCTGAGCAGGAGTGGAGCCTGCTGGTAGATGCCGATGTACGCCGGCGTGTTCGTCGTATACGGATACTGCGAGGGCGTGATCCCGTATCCGCCGACGATGGAGTGCGAGCCCCATTCGCCCCAGAGCTGGAGCTGATTGGCTTGATCGCGGCCGAAGTGGATGAGCCCGTTGACGACCGTGTCGTTGGTGCTCGTGAAGCTGACCTGGCCGTTGGTGTCGGGGTAGGCGCCGGTCGTGCTGCCCCATACGTTGCCGTACGGCGGCGAGCAGCATCCGCCGAAGTCGTGGTCGTAGCGGCCGCTGACGAACAGCGAATACCGGTGGTCGTCGGTCGCGGTGCCGTACTCGAACTTGAGATTGTGTTCGTAGGCCGGACCGCCGAGATCCATCTGCAGGAAGCCGCTCGCGGGGTAGGTACCCGTCTTGGTGACGACGTTCACGAAGCCGGAGCCGGACCCGCCTTGGCTCGCATCGCCGGGGCCGGCGGTAAGCACGAGGTTCTGCACGCCGTTGAGGACGAGGCTGTTGATCGGCTGATTCGTGAGCGGGTCGAGAATGTTGATGCCGTCGAGCTGGAAGCCCGCTTCATTCTCGAGGCCGCCGCGGATCGTCGGAAACGCGGCGAGCGAACCGCTCGAACCGCCGCCGACGGGCGTGACGCCGGGCAGCGAGTTGAGAATGGTTCCGCCGTTTTCGAAGGCGGGGAGACCGCCGAGCTGCTCGATCTGCAGCGGTCCGACGACCGTGACGTCGCGCGTCTCGTGGCGCTGCACGGGGAAGCTCGCGCTGGTTGCGACGACCGAACCGATCGTCCGCAGTTTCGCCGCCGAGAGCTGCACGTCGTCGACGAGCGTCGAGTCCTGCACCACTTGGAGCGGCGGGCTGGTATACGCGCTGAACCCGCGGGCCTCGATCGAGAGGTGGTACGTGCCGGGCAAGACGCCGACAAACGCGTAGTAGCCGCGGGGGTTGGTCGTGGTTCGGTAGCTGGTCGTCGCGGATGCGAGCGCGATCGTGGCGGAGGCCACAGGCGTGCCATCCTTCTGGCTGACTACCTGGCCGCGCACGGTTCCGGTGGTCGCGGCGCTGGCCGGCATCACCCCGAGGCCCAAGCAAACGGCAACAGCAAACGCTAACGAACGGATCGGCGTCGATTTCACGCTACATCCCTCCTCAGATTGGTTAAGGTTTTCTGAAGGGCTGGGCGTTCGCCCCCCTAACGAGAGAAGAAATGCAAGAGCGCTCCGTCAACGATTTCACGATACGAGTGGCTACGGTCAACGGATCGGGCAGCCAGTCGTCCAACCTGGTCCTCACCAACGCGATCTTCCGCATGGGCATCCCGGTGGCGCCGAAGAACGTGTTCCCCTCGAACATCGAAGGGCTGCCGACGTGGTTCGACGTGCGCGTGAGCAAGCAGGGCTACCAGTGCCGCACCCGCGAGATCGACGTCGTCGTCGCGCTCAATGCGCAGACCTGGCGCCAAGACGTTACGAGCGTTCGCCCGGGCGGCGTGGTCATTCATGAGGCTGCGTACCCGCTCACCGGCGACGCGAAGCGCGACGACGTCATCTATTATGCGGTTCCGTTCAACGAGATCGCCAAGAGCAACTTCAGCGACGGGGCGACGCGCAAGTACCTGCTCAACATGATCTACGTCGGCGTGGTCGCGCATCTGCTCGACATCTCCGAGGAGGTCGTCGAAGCCGCGATCGTCGGGCAGTTTCAATCGAAGCAGAAGGCGCAGGCGGCCAATATCGACGCGGCGCGTCTCGGCTTCTCCTATGCGCGCGAACATCTCGTAAAAACCGACGAATTCCGGCTCGAAGCGATGTCGGGAAAGACGGACGGCCTGCAGTTCATGGACGGCAATCGCGCGGCCGCGTTCGGCTGTTTGATGGGCGGCTGCACCGTGGTGGCATGGTATCCGATCACGCCGTCGACCTCGCTCTGCGAGAACTTCATCGCGCTTGCGGAAAAGTATCGCATCGCACCCGACGGAACCAAGAACGTCGCGGTCGTGCAATCCGAGGACGAGCTCGCTGCAATCGGCATCGTGCTCGGCGCCGGCTGGGCCGGTGCGCGCGCGATGACCTCGACGTCGGGGCCGGGGCTCTCGCTGATGGCCGAATGGGCCGGCTACGGCTACTACACCGAGATCCCGGGCGTAATCTTCGACGTGCAACGCGCCGGGCCGTCGACCGGTTTGCCCACGCGCACGATGCAGGCCGACGTCGAGTTTGCGTATCACCTCTCGCACGGGGACACCAAGCAGATCGTGATTCTGCCGGGAACCGTCGTCGAGGCCTACGAGCTCGCGATGCAGGCCTTCGACTTGGCCGAACGTTTTCAGGCGCCCGTCTTCGTGCTCTCCGACCTCGATCTGGGAATGAACGCCTGGATGACGCCGCCGCTCGCGTATCCCGAGCGCCCCTTCGACCGCGGGAAGGTGCTCGATGCGAGCGATCTCAACAAACTCGAATCGTGGGGCCGCTACCGCGACGTCGACGGCGACGGGATTCCGTATCGCACGCTGCCCGGAACCAAGCACGCGCAAGCGGGCTACTTCACGCGCGGCTCCGGTCACGACGAAGACGCGCGCTATACCGAGTCGCCGGAGGTCTGGGCGCGCAATCTCGACCGGCTCGCGCGCAAGCACGAGACCGCGCGCGCCCACGTTCCGGCGCCCCTCGTTGAAGATGACGGCCATCCGGTAGCGATCCTCTGTTATGGAACGACGCACCACGCCGCGGTCGAGGCGCGCGACGTGCTGCGTGCGGACGGCATCGCCACCGATTACCTCCGGGTGCGCGCGCTGCCGTTCTCTCCGGATGTCGCTGCGTTCATCGACCGGCACGAGCGGGTGTACGTCGCCGAGCAGAATCGCGACGGGCAGCTCTATCATTTGCTGCGCGCCGACCTTCCCGACCATCTCGTCTCGCGGATCCGTTCGATCCGCCATTACAACGGCATGCCGATCGACGCGCACGCCATCATCGATCCGATCCTCGCCGCCGAGCGTATACCGGCAGTGGTGACAGAATGACCGTCAATCTCATCGGGCTGCCCCGAGAGGTCTACAAGGGGCTGCCGAGCACGCTGTGCGCCGGATGCGGGCACAATTCGATCACGAACCACCTCATCAAGGCGCTGTTCGAGCACGGCGTCGAACCGCACATGCTCGCCAAGATGAGCGGCATCGGCTGCTCGTCGAAGACGCCCGCGTACTTCGTGGAGCAAGCGCACGGCTTCAACGGCGTACACGGACGCATGCCCTCCTCGGCGACGGGCGTGAAGCTCGCGAATCGCGATCTGCTCGTGCTCGGCATCAGCGGCGACGGCGACACCGCCAGCATCGGGATGGGGCAGTACGTCCACATGATCCGGCGCAACGTCGACTGCGTGTATTTGATCGAGAATAACGGCGTCTACGGGCTCACCAAAGGTCAGTTCTCCGCGACCGCCGATCAGGGGTCGACGCTCAAGAGCGGCGTCGCCAACGAATTTACGACGATCGACGTATGCGGATTGGCGATCGAGTTGGGCGCGACGTTCGTTGCGCGCTCGTTCTCCGGCGACGGCAAGCAGCTCGTTCCGCTCCTGCAGGCGGCGATCTCGCACCGCGGAACCGCGATCGTCGACGTGATAAGCCCGTGCGTCACCTTCAACGATCACGTCGGCTCGACCAAGAGCTATGCCTACGTGAAAGACCACGAGACCGTCGCGAACATGCCCGACTTCATCAGCCCGCGCGAAGAGATCGTCGTCGACTACGAACCCGGGACCGTGCAGAACGTCTCGCTCGAAGACGGCTCGCACGTTCTGCTGCGTAAGGTCGATCACGACTACGACGCGACCGACCGCATCGGCGCGATCCGCACGATTCAAGAATCGCGGGCGCGCGGCGAGTTCGTTACCGGCTTGCTCTACGTGCAGACCGACGTCCCCGACCTGTGCGAGCTCGAGCACATGACGAAGACGCCGCTCAAGGATCTCCGCGAGGACGACCTGCGGATCTCACGTGAGGAGTGGGCGAAGCTGTTTCGGCGCTAGCTCTTGATCAGCTCGATGGTCAGCGGGTACGTGTAGGCCTCGCCGCCGTTGGCTTTCACCGCCGCTACGATGCACAGGATGAAGACGGCGACGCCGATCGCCCACAGCAAGAAGATGCCGACGATGAAGGCGAGCAAGAACGACGACACGATGCCGGCGATCAGCATCGTGATCTGAAAATTGAGCGCGTTGCGCGCGTTCTCTTTGAGCCAGGGGTTGTCGCTCGCGACGAGATAGACGATGAGCGACGGAATGAACGCAAACGGAATGCCGCCGAGATGGGTAAGAAGTGCGGCGACGCGGTCGCTGGAGCTGGGGCCGGTCTCGAGCATGGTCTCCTCTTCCTCAGGTGGCGTTGCTTCTGCGGCGATTCGCTTCGAACACGAAGTATACCGGCAGGCCGGCCGCCATGATCCCAAGGCCCACGAGCGTATCCCGCGGAGAGGTGACGACGACGTCGGCCACGATCGCCCATGAGACGACCAGGAAGAGCCACGTGCTCCACGGGTGCAGCGGCATCATGAAGCCGGTACGCGCATTTTCGTCGCGCCGCCTGAAGAGCAGCAGCGCGATCGCCGCCAAACCGAAGAAGACGAAGTCTACGCTCTCGACGTAGTTGAGGATTTGATCGTATCGCCCGCTGAGCGCAACGACCGTCGCGGTGAGGCCCTGCGCGAGGATCGCGAAGACGGGCACGCGCGTGCGCGGGTCGATGTACCCGAGAAACGGGAAGAACGAGCCGTCGGCGGCCATCTGGTGGTAGACGCGCGGTGAGACGAGGATCTGTTGCGCCAGCGTGCTCATGGTTGCAATTGCGACGAGCGCGGTGACGACCGCGGCTCCGGCCGGTCCGAGCGCCGCGCGCGCGAGGTCGGCGGCCGGCGTTTGCGTGCGTGCGAGCGCGTCGACGCCTAGGCCGTGCAGGAAGGCCCAGTTTGCAAGGAGATAGAGCGCGACCACGCCGAGCACGCCGACCGTGATGCCGCGCGGCAGCGCGCGTGCCGGATCGCGCAGTTCGGCGCTCACGAAGCTTCCGGCGTGCCACCCGTCGTAGGCGAAGAGCACGGAAACGAGCGCGAGCCCGATCCCGCCCGCGAGCTGAGGCCCGCTCAACTGAACGGCCGCGCCGCTCGCGGGGTGCCCGCCGTGCAGCACCGCGACGATCGCGATCACGACGATCATGCCGGCATTGAGCGCCATGAAAAGATGCTGCGTGAGCGCGCCGTAGCGCACGCCGAAGCAGTTGACGAGCGTGAAGGCAACGATGATCGCCGCGCCGAGCACGCCGGTGCTCACGTGCAGGCCGAGCGCGGGGACGACGTAGATCGCGAAGGTCACCGCGCCCGCCGCCATGCCGCCGCTCTGCGCCACGAGCAGCAGCGTCCAGCCGTAGACGAACGCGACCGCGGGATGGAACGCGTCGCGCAGATAGGCGTAGAATCCGCCGTCGTGCGGGCGCCGAGCGGCGAGTTCGGCGAACACGCCCGCACCCAGCAGCGCGATCGCGCCGCCGCCGACCCACAGCAGGGTCGAGATACCGGCCGAACGGACGTACCCGGCGACCAGCGCCGGGTTGATGAAAATGCCTGAGCCGAGGATGCCGCCCATTACGATCAGGGCCGCATCGACCGTGCCGAGCCGCCGTAACATTAGCTCCTAGAACAGGAGTGAAGGCGGTGAGGTTACGCCGGGGAAGCGAGCGCGGCCAGTTTTTCCTTCACCGATTCGAACGCGTCGATGACGTCGGGGTCGAACGCGGTGCCGCGCAGGCCGCAGATTTGCCCGACGGCGTTGGCTCGCGTGAATTCCACGCGATGCGGGCGATCGGAGACGAGCGCGACGTAGGTGTCGGCGACGGCCACGATCCGCGCGAGCAGGGGAATGTCGGTGCCGCCGAGCCCGTCGGGATACCCGGTGCCGTCGAAGCGTTCGTGGTGGTGGCGTGCCATCGTTTCGGCGGCTCGCATCAACGGTCGGCTTCCACCCGCGAGAATCGCGGCGCCGGCGTCGACGTGAGCGTTGACCACCGAGCGCCAGCGCGCCGGCAGCGCGTCGGGCGTGAGGCGTACCTTCTCCGGAACCGAGAGCATGCCGATGTCGTAGACCAGCGCGCCGATGCGCAGCGCTTCCATGTCGTGTGCGCCGACGTGCATCGCTTGGCCGATGAGCACGGCGACGTCGCGGGCCAGCACCGAATGCTTTGCCAGCGTGCGGCTGTGCGCTGCCAGCGCCCGGTGGAGGCGCTGAATCGTGTCGCGTTCGTCGGTCGGCATCACGACCTCGCCGATCGTGCTTGCGCGCATCGCCGGCTGCGCGTAGCGGCGCAGTTCTTCCGAGAGAAGCTTCAGCGAGACGGGGCGCTCGAGATAGGCCGTCGCGCCGGCGGCAATCGCGCGCCGCGGCAGCGTGAGGTCGGGGTCGACGGTCATCATGATGACGGGCGTAAACTCGTGTCCGGGAATGGCGCGGAGCGCTTCCACGAACGCGATACCGTTCATCTCGGGCATGCGATAGTCGACCATCACCAGCGGCGGACGCAAGTCGCCCAGCTCGCGCAACGCAACGAGCGGGTCGTCGTACATCAATGCATCATAGCCCAACACGCGGCGCACCACGGCACCGTACAGTTTCAAGTTGGGCGTTTCGTCGTCGACGATCACCACGCGGTTCATACACCCTAGTGTCGCTCAAACAACGCGGTGCGAACCTTATCGCACGGGCAAGACCGCGCAGCCTTGCGGTAAAGGCCGTGTCGGCGTTTCCTTAAGCCGCCCGTTCCTCAGCCTTCTCAACCGGGGAAAGAACCGGTCGCTTCCGTTCGATCGCAATCCACGCCGCGCAGACTGCAGCAAAGCTAGCAAGCGCGAAGATCACATCGAGTGCCATACCATATCACCTCCTTCGTAACTACTTTTCTGATGCAAATGATGCGCTGCTGTTGCTCCGAGGGCGTCTGAGAATCGCCCGGAGGCAGGATGCCGGGAGGGCGATTTCAGCCGAGCAGCATTTTTCCATGGATGGAAAAATGCGGGCGTCCCGAGGAGCAACAGGAGGCATCATGACTGCGCGTATGCCGGCTCGGCGTGCTGCGATACGTCGAGACCGATGTGCTCTTCGGCGCGGCTGACGCGGAGCGGAACGACGCGCATCACGAGTTGCAGGATGACGAAAGTCGCGACACCGGTGAAGACCCAGACGGTGCCGACGGCGATCAACTGAACGCCCAGTTGCTTCGGGATGTCGACGCCGGCCGCGAAGATGCCGGTGAGAATCGCGCCGATGGTGCCGCCGATGCCGTGTACCGGAAAGACGTCGAGCGCATCGTCGACGCGCATGCGCTCGCGCATCTTGACCGCGACGTAGCATCCGGCGGCCGCGATACCCCCGATGAGGATCGACGCGGCGGGCGTGACGTAGCCCGCGGCCGGCGTGATGGCGACCAGTCCGGCGATCGCGCCTGCCGCGGCGCCGACGGCGCTCGGCGTACCGGTGCGCCACCAGCCGATCGTCATCCAGGCGAGCGCGCCCATCGCGGCCGCGGCGTCGGTATTCACGAACGCGAGCGCGGCGACGCCGTTGGCGGCGAGCGAACTGCCGGCGTTGAAACCGAACCACCCAAACCAGCAGAGTGCGGCGCCGAGCAGCATCATCGTGCGGTCGTGCGGTTCGTGCTCCTCACGCGAGAGGCGCGGGCCGAGCACCCAGGCGCAGACCAGCGCCGCAACGCCCGACGATACGTGAACGACGGTTCCGCCGGCAAAGTCGAGCGCGCCGAGCTTCCCGAGCCAGCCGCCGTGGCCCCAGACCCAGTGCGCGATCGGATCGTAGACGAAGGTTGCCCACAGGACCGTGAAGAGCACGACCGCGGCGAAGCGCTTGCGCTCCACGAACGCGCCCGTGATCAGGGCCGGCGTGATCACCGCGAACATCATTTGAAAAAGCGCGAAGGCTGCGTGCGGGATCGTGGGGGCGTAATCGGCGTTGGGCGCGGCGCCGACGCCGGTGAATCCGAGGAAGGCGAAGCCGCCGATGAGCCCGTGCCAATCGGGCCCGAAGGCCAGCGTGTACCCCCACAGCACCCATTGCACCGCCACCACGCACAGCGCGAAGAAGCAGAACATCAGCGTGGAGAGCACGTTCTTGCGGCGTACGAGGCCGCCGTAGAAGAAGCCCAAGGCGGGCGTCATCAGCATGACCAGCGCGGAACTGGCTAGGACCCAAGCGGTGTCCCCGGCATTGATGTGCTCCATAACGGAACGTTACCGGATCGAGGGGGACGGGGCATTCGCCCAGCGGTTAAAGCTTGGACGCCGTCATTCGACTGAAGGCGTACCAGACGGGCACGCCGGAGGCCAGGACGGCTAAGCCGAGCAGGGTGTTGCGGGTGTCGCTGGCCACCATGTTCCCGATCATCCCGACGCATACGGCCAAGAACAGGCCGGTCGAGAGCGGGTGCAAGGGGATCCGGAACTGCGGCTCGGCGGCGCCGTCGCGGCGGTCGCGGGCGCGGAAGCGAAAGAGCGCCCACGCCGCCAGCGCAAAGAAGATGAAGTCCACGCTCGTCACCCAGTTCAGGATGATGTCGTACCAGCCGAACGCCGCCAGCAGGATCGCCGTCGCGCCTTGCACGGCGATCGCGATGATCGGCACGTGCGTGCGCGGGTTGACGATCGCGAGCTGCTTGAAGAACGTGCCCTCCGCCGCCATCTGAAAATAGAGGCGCGGCGAGACGAGCACTTGGTTGGCGATGAAGCCGAGCGTGGAGATCGCGACGATCACGGCCATCGCTTTCGCGCCGATGCTGCCGAACGCGGCCTGCACCACGTCGCTGGCCGGAGTGTTGGTGGCGGCGAGCCCGCGCTCGCCGAGCGCACCGAGGCACACCACGTTCACGGCGAGGTAGAGCGCGATCACGCAGGCGACGCCGAAGAAGAACCCGCGCGGCAGCGAGCGCCCCGGCGTGTGCATCTCGCCGCTCATGAAGCTGGTCGTTTGCCAGCCGTCGTACGCGAACATCACCGGCACGAGCGCGAGGCCGAGGGCGGCTAGCG
>Ga0326727_10002969_pt1 | contig 55812 bp, 45 predicted proteins | sample MB2enrmetagenome_FD_207643 | JGI IMG/M metagenome (GOLD analysis project Ga0326727, IMG submission 207643) | Lab enriched peat soil microbial communities from McLean, Ithaca, NY, United States - MB29MY | ecosystem: Environmental > Terrestrial > Soil > Wetlands > Peat | place: USA: New York...
ACCTGATCCGCGCCGCGCCAGACAAGCGAAGCATCAAACTCAGGCGAAAAATCGCAGGATGGAGTTCCGATTACCTCGCCGACCGCCTCGGCGCCCTAACGCGTTAACCCGGATTCGGAGCCCTGGTCGCCCGGCGCCCCTCGCCCGCCGCGGCGAGCGCGGCGAGTCCCTCGCGATAAGTGGGGTAGAGCCAGCGGTAGCCGAGCTCGCGCCGCAGTTTGTCGACCGACACGCGGCGATCGTCGGCGTAGAAGCTCCGCGCCAGCGGCGACAGCGCGGCGGCGGCGAAATTCTCCTCCGGCGGCGGCGCGACGCCGATCAGCGCGGCGGCGAAGGCGATCACGTCCTGCGGCGGCGCCGGGGCCTCGTCGGCGACGTTCCACACCCCGCCCGGCCCGCCGGCCTCGATCAGGCGGCGCGCAACCTCGGCCACGTCGTCGACGTGAATGCGGCTCAGCGCCAGCCCCGGCTTGACGATGCGCCGCGCCTCGCCAGCCGCGAGCTTGACCAGCGCGTTGCGGCCGGGCCCGTAGATTCCCGCGAGGCGAAGGACCTCGAGCGCGACGCCGCGCGACGCGGCGAAGGCGCGCCACTGCTCCTCCGCTGCGAGGCGCCGCCGCGCGCGCGGCGAAGCGGGCGCCGGCGCGCTGGTCTCGTCGACCCAGGCGCCGCCGCGATCGCCGTAGACGCCGACGCTCGAGAGATAGACGACGCGCTTCAAACGCGGCGCCGCGTCGAGCGCGCGCGCGAAGCCGGCGAGCGCCGGGTCGCCGCGGTCGTCGGGCGGCGCGGAGACGATGAGCGTCTCGGCCTCGGCGAGGGCGGCGGCGAGCCCTTCCCGGTCGCCCGGCGCCTCGACGGCGAAGGCGGCGACCCCTTCCCGCCGCCACGCGGCCGCAGCCTCGGCGCGGCGCGTCGCGCCACTAGCCTCGACGCCCAGGGCGGCGATCGCCCGGCGCGCGCAATAACCGAGGCCGAAACAGAAAAGCCGCGCCGCGCCGCCGTCGCGCTCCATCGTCGCCTCCGCGGGCGCCTGCGCCGTCCGCGCGAAGCGCGCAGCAAGTCAGCGAATTGCAGCGAATTCAAGCCTTCCGCCGCGCGCGCTGCGCTTTGAACGCAAAAAGAGTCGGCGCGCAATAGACTTGGCGCGCAAGATTGAAAGACTTAACTCGGACGAAAGACTCTTTCGGCTAGTTTCCTGGCGATTTCGGGCCACGGCCCGCGCGAATAAGGCCACAATCGTGAACGATCCCAACCTAGGCGCCGCAGTGGCCACTCCGCTGGAGACGACGACGCTTGGCGCCGTTCTGAGCGTGCGCGGCTCCGAAGCCTGCGTGAGCCTGCCAGCGCCGGCGCTCAGCGATCAATTGCGCCCCACCGTCGGCTCCTTCCTCGCCATCGCCGCCGGCCGCCGCCGCCTGATCGGGGTGGTGACCGAAGTGGCGAGCGACGAGGCGGGCGACGAGCGCAGGAAAAGCGGCGCGGTGGCCCGCGTCGACCTGATGGGCGAGATCAAGAGCGACGATCATGGCGTCGAGCGCTTCTCGCGCGGCGTCTCGGGCTATCCGGCGATCGGCGATCCCGCCCGCATCATCGGGCGCGACGAGCTCAGGCTCGCCTACCGCGCCTCGGGCGCGCGGGCGATCAACATCGGCGCGCTGCACAGCGACGAAACCATCGCCGCCTGCGTCGATTCCGACAATCTGTTGAGCAAGCACTTCGCCGTTCTCGGGTCGACAGGCGTCGGCAAGTCGAGCGGCGTGGCGGTGATCCTCAACGAGATCCTCGACGTCCGGCCCGAGCTGCGCATCTTCCTGCTCGACGGCCACAACGAATACGGGCGCTGCTTCGGCCCGCGCGCCAACGTCGTCAGCGCGGGCGAGTTGAAGCTGCCGTTCTGGCTGTTCAACTTCGAGGAGCTGGTCGACGCGATCTATTACGGCCGTCCGGGCGTCGAGGAGGAGCTCGACATCCTCGCCGAGCAGATCCCGATCGCCAAAGGCCTCTACCAAGTCCACCGCGCCCCCGCCGACCGCCCGACCGCGCGCCGGATCGATCCCAGAAACGCCGGCTACACCGTCGACACGCCGGTTCCCTACATGATCCAGGATCTCGTCGCCTTGATCGACGAGCGCATGGGCAAGCTGGAGAACCGCGCCTCGCGCCTGCATCACAATCGGTTGCTCACGCGCATCGACGCGCTGCGCAACGACGCGCGCTACGCCTTCATGTTCGAGAACGCCAACGTCGGCGGCGACACGATGGCGGAAATCCTCACCTACCTGTTCCGCCTCGCGCCGACCGGCCAGCCGATGACCGTGCTGCAGCTCGCCGGCCTGCCGGTCGAGGCGGTCGACGCGGTGGTCAGCGTGCTCTGCCGCCTCGCTTTCGACTTCGGCCTGTGGAGCGACGGCGCGGCGCCGATGCTGTTCGTCTGCGAGGAGGCGCACCGCTACGCGCCCGCCGATCGCGCGGCCGGCTTCGGCCCGACTCGCCGCGCCCTGCTGCGCATCGCCAAGGAGGGCCGCAAGTACGGCGTCTGCCTCGGCCTTGTCACCCAACGACCCGCCGAGCTTGATCCGACCATCATCTCCCAGTGCTCGACGCTGTTCGCGATGCGGATGGCCAACGACCGCGATCAGGCGCTGCTGCGCTCGGCGGTGACCGACGCCGCCGCCAACCTGCTCGCTTTCGTTCCGTCGTTGGGAACCCAGGAGCTGATAGGCTTCGGCGAAGGCTTTCCGCTGCCGACCCGGCTGACCTTCCGCTCGCTTGCCGCCGACCGCATTCCGCGCAGCGAGGCCTTTCCGAGCACCGACGCGCCGGGCGAGTTCGGCGACGAGCGCGCGTTCGTCAGGGCGGTGGTGGAGCGCTGGCGCGGGGCGACAGGGCCGAAGCCTTCGGCGATTGAGGCGGCGGCTTGCGAGAACGACGGCGCGGCGAAGGTCGCCGCGGTCGAGCCGGCCGTCGCCGCGCCGGTCGCCAGCCGGATCGAGCAGATCCGCGCGCAACTGCTCAAGCGTTGAACGGCGCCGTCAAGCGGCGCGGGAATAGGCGACGGCGATGGCGAACGGGGACGACGGCCGCGGGCCTTCGAGCGAAGCGTCCGACGCGGTCCTGCGCGGCGCTTTGGCGGCGCTGCCGATCGGCGTCGAAATCCTCGCGCCCGACGGCCGCCGAGTCTTCGCCAATCCGACCGCCGAGCGTCGCGCCGCCGCGCTCGCCGAGGACGGAGCGGAAAGCGAGACGCTCGTCCTCGACGGCCGCGCCACGCTGGTCAAGCGCCGCGCCTTCACGGCCGAAGGGCGCGCCTACCGGACGCGCGCGACGATCGACGTCGACGACCAGCGCAAGCTTCAGGACGAGCTGTTCCAGCGCGCCTATTTCGATCCGTTGACCGGCCTGCCCAACCGTGGCTTGTTCGAGCAGGCGGTCGCCCAGGCGGCGCGCGAGGCCGCGGTCAAGCCGACCTTCGCGGTGGCGGCGATCGGTCTCGACCAGTTCGACGCCGTCAACGAATTCTACGGCCGCGCGGTCGGAGACGAGCTGCTCGCCGAAGCGGCGCGGCGGATCGGCGCCCTGATCGGCCCCGCCGACCTCGCGGCCCGCACCGGCGGCGACGAATTCTCGCTGCTGATCGCCGAAGGAAGCGACGCCGACGCGGTCAAGGCGAAAGTCGAGGCGCTGCTCGCCCGGCTCAAAGATCCCTTCTATGTCCACGGCATCGAGATCCTCATCGCCGCCTCGGCGGGCGCGAGCCTGTTCCCGCTGCACGACGCCGAGCCGGAGCCGCTGATCTTCAAGGCCAACGCCGCGCTGACGCAGGCGAAGCGGCGCTACCGCGGCGAAGCGAGGGTCTATGACCCGGCGACCGCGGTTCGCGCCCAGGAGCGCGCTCGGCTCGAGCAGAGCGTCCGCCTGGCGTTGCGCGATCGGCGCTTCCTCTGCGCGCTGCAGCCCAAGGTCGATTTTCGCTCCGGCGCGCTCGACGGCCTCGAGGTGCTGCTGCGCTGGCGCGACGAGAACGACGAAACGCGCTCGCCCGGCGACACGATCGCCTTCGCGCTCAGCGTCGGCCTGATCAACGAGATGACCAACCTCTTGTTCGACGAGACGATCGCCTCGCTCGACGCCATCGACGCGACCTTCGCGCCGAACTTGCGGCTCGGCTTCAACATCGCCGCGCAACAGGCGGGCGACGTCCGCTTCATGCGCGCCTTCGTCGACCGGCTCGCCGCCAGCGGCCATGCGCGTCGCTTCATGATCGAGCTCACCGAGGAGGCGTTCCTGCGCGCCGACCGGTTCCAGCTCAAAGTAGCGCCGATGCTGCGCGAGGTCGGCGCGCAGATCTCGATCGACGATTTCGGCGTCGGCTATTCCTCGCTCGCGACGCTTTCCGAGATCACCGCCGACGAGATCAAGGTCGACCGCTCGCTCATCACCGCGATCGATCAGCGGCCACGCAGCCAGGCGCTCTTGCGCGCGATCGAATCGATCGGCGAGGCGCTGCGCGCCAAGGTGATGGTCGAAGGCGTGGAGACCGCCGAGGAGCTCGCCTACCTGCGCGAACACACCCGCGTGCGCGTCGCCCAGGGCTTCTATTTCTCGCCGCCGATCCTGCTTGGCGAACGCGGGCGCGACCGGCGGCGCGAGGAAAGCCGCGGCGAGGCGCCTTCGCGCCCGGTCGAGCCGCGTTCGTCCTGACCGCCCGCGCCGCGGCTTCGGCGGGGGCGCCTCGCGCGGGCGCCCCCGGATGCGCGGCTATTTTTTCTTCGGCAGGTAGAGGTCGATCAACGTCCCCGCCTCGGCCTCCGCCGACAGCGCGAAGGTCTCCGACAGCGTCGGATGCGGGTGGATGGTGAGGCCGATGTCCTCGGCTTCGCACCCCATCTCGATCGCCAGCGTCGCTTCGGCGATGAGGTCGCCGGCGTTCGGGCCGACGATGCCGCAGCCGATCAACCGCCCGCTCGCCTCGTCCCACAACGTCTTGGTCATGCCCTCGTCGCGACCGAGCGACAGCGAACGCCCGCTCGCCGCCCAGGGGAAGACGGCCTTGCTGAAGGCCAGTCCCTTCGCCTTCGCCTCGGTCTCGGTGACGCCCACCCACGCCACCTCCGGGTCGGTGTAGGCGACGGAGGGGATCGCTCTGGCGTCGAAGGCTGAGCGAAGGCCCGAGGCCGCCTCGGCGGCCACCTTGCCTTCGTGGCTCGCCTTGTGGGCGAGCATCGGCTGGCCGACGATGTCGCCGATGGCGAAGATGTGCGCGACATTGGTGCGCATCTGCTTGTCGACGGCGATGAAGCCGCGCGCGTCGACCGCGACGCCCGCCGCTTCGGCGCCGATCGAAGCGCCGTTGGGGCGGCGGCCGACCGCCACCAGCATGGCGTCGAAGACGTCTTCGCCTTTGCCGCCCTTGCCCTCGTAAGAGACCTTGAGGCCCTCGGGACGCGCCTCGACCGCTGTCACCTTCGTCCCCAGGAGGATCTTTTCGTAACGCTTCGCCGCCCGCTTGGCGAAAGGCGCGACCACGTCCGCGTCGGCGCCTGGCATCAGCTGGTCCATCATCTCGATGACGCTGATCTTCGCGCCAAGCGCGCTGTAGACCGTCGCCATTTCGAGGCCGATCACGCCGCCGCCGAGCACCACGAGCCGCGCCGGGACCGAGTGCAGCGCGAGCGCGTCGGTCGAATCCCAGACGCGCGGGTCGCGCGGGATGAAGCCCGGCGCGGCCGGCTCCGAGCCCGCGGCGATGATCGCGCTGGTGAAGCGGATCAGCCGCCGGCCCTCGGCGGTGGAGACGGCCAGCGTGTGCGGCGAGGTCAACTTGCCCTCGCCGGTCACGACCGTCACCTTGCGCTGCCGCGCGAGCGCGGCGAGACCGCCGGTCAGCCGCTTGACCACCGACTCCTTCCAGCCGCGCAGCGCGCCGAGATCGACCTTCGGCGCGGCGAAGGCGACGCCATGCGCCGCCATCTCCTGCGCCTCGTCGATCACCTTCGCCGCGTGCAGCAGCGCCTTGGAGGGAATGCAGCCGACGTTGAGGCAGACGCCGCCGAGCGTCCGCCGCTTGTCGACCAACGCGACCGTCTTGCCGAGATCGGCGGCGCGAAACGCCGCGGCGTAGCCGCCCGGCCCCGCTCCGAGCACCAGCACCTCGCATTCGAGATCGGCCCGCTCGGCCGACTCGGGCGCCGCGGCCGGCGCCGTCGCGCGGGACGCCGCCGCCGCCGGCGCGGCGGCTGCGCCGTCCCCGGCCAACAAGGCGAGCAGCGAGCCCTTCGAGACCTTGTCGCCGACCTTCACGGCGATCGATTCGATGATCCCGGCCTCGGGCGCCGGCACCTCGACGGTCGCCTTGTCGCTCTCCAGCGTCAGGATCACCTCCTCCTTCGCCACCGCCTGTCCGGGCTTCACGTGAATCTCCACGATCGGCACGTCCTTGAAGTCGCCGATGTCGGGGAGCCTGATTTCCTTGGCCATGAACTTACGCTCCGAGAAGAGGATAAATGTTCATTAGCGCGCCGCGCGTCCGCGCGCTAGTGCCCGGATCAAGCCGCCGCTCCTAAAGCAGCACCCGCCGCATGTCCTCGATCACCTCGGCGAGGTGGCGCATGAAGCGCGCCGCCGCGGCGCCGTCGATGACGCGATGGTCGTAGGAGAGGCAGAGCGGCAGCATCAACCGCGGCCGGAACGCTTCGCCGTCCCACACCGGCGTCATGCGCGCGCGCGCGACGCCAAGAATCGCCACTTCCGGCGCGTTGACGATCGGGGTGAAGGCGGTCCCGCCGATTCCGCCGAGCGAGGAGATGGTGAAGGTCGCGCCCTGCATCTCGCTTGGCGTGAGCTTGCCCTCGCGCGCCTTGGCCGACAGCGCCGCGAGCTCGCGCGCAAGCTCGACCACGCCCTTGCGATCGACGTCGCGCACCACCGCCACGACCAGCCCGCCGGCAGTGTCGACGGCGACGCCGATGTGCCAATAACGCCTCAAAATCAAGGCGTCCTTCGCCGGCGCTAAAGCGGCGTTGAAGGTCGGGAAGGCCTTCAGCGAGGCCACCGCAGCCTTCATCAGCAGCGGCAGCAGCGAGACGCGGTAGGGCGCCTGCTTATCCACCTTGGCCTGCGCGTCGAGCCTCTTGCGGAACCCGTCGAGCTCGGTGACGTCCGCTTCGTCGAAATGGGTGACGTGGGGGATGTTGAGCCAGGAGGCGTGCAGCCGCGGACCGGAAATCTTCTTGATGCGCGACAGCGGCGCGCTCTCGATCGGGCCGAACTTGGCGAAATCCACTTCCGGGATCGCGGGCGGCGGCGCGCCGCCGCCGGGCGCCCCGCCCGCGCGGGCGAAGGCGGCCTTCACGTCGTCGACGGTGATGCGGCCCTTCTCGCCGCTGCCGCTGACGGCGTTGAGGTCGACGCCAAGCTCGCGGGCGAGGCGGCGCGCGCCCGGCCCGGCGAACACGCCGGAGAAATCCGCCAGCGCCGGCGCGGGCTTCGCGGCCGGCGCCGCGGGCGCGGACGCAGGGGCCGGCGCCGCGGGCGCGGGCGCTGCGGCGGGTTTCGGCGCTGCGGCCGGCGGCGGGGCCGCCGCCTCCGCCAGCTCGAGCAACAGCAGCGGCGACCCCATCGACACCTTGTCGCCAACCTTGGCGACGATCGCGCCCACCACGCCCGGCGCCGGCGCAGGCACGTCGAGCGTCGCCTTGTCGCTTTCGAGCGTCAGCAGCGGCTGCTCGGCCGTCACCGCGTCGCCGGGCTTCACCAAGATCTCGATGATCGGCACGTCCTTGAAATCGCCGATGTCGGGAACTTTCACTTCCATCTTCGCCACGGACGCTTCTCCTTCGCGCGGCACCATTCGTTGTTGCGGGAACGCCCGCGTAAGCCGGTCAGCCGGTCAGCTCCGCACGGGGCTCGGTCGTTCGGGGTCGATATTGTAGCGCGCGATCGCCTCCGCGACGCGTCTGGCGGGCAGCATCTGGTCGTCGGCCAGCGCCTTCAGCGCGGCGACCGCGACGTGGCAACGGTCGACCTCGAAGAAGGAGCGCAGCCGTCGCCGATAGTCCGAGCGGCCGAAACCGTCGGTTCCCAACACCTTGTAACGCGCCGGGACATAGGCGCGGACGCCGTCGGCGACCGCCTTGACGTAGTCGGTGGCGGCGATCACCGGTCCGACGCCCTTGCTCAGCGCCTGCTCGACATAGGAGAGCCGACGCGGCGCTTCGGGGTGCAGCATCGACCAGCGCTCGGCCTCGAGGCCGTCGCGGCGCAGCTCGTTGAAGCTGGTGACGCTCCACACCTCGCTCGACACGCCGAAGTCCTTGGCGAGCAGCTCGGCCCCCGCCTCGACCTCGCGCAGGATGGCGCCGGCGCCGAGCAGTCGGACCCGCACGCCCGCCTTCTCCGCCTCGACCGTCCTGAGCTTGTACATGCCCTTGAGAATCCCCTCCTCGGCGCCTTCTGGCAGGCCGGGATGGGGGTAATTCTCGTTGAGGGTGGTGATGTAGTAGTAGACGTCCTCGTTGTCGGCGTACATCCGCTTCAGGCCGGCGTGGACGATCACCGCCACCTCGTGGGCGTAGGTCGGGTCGTAGGCGACGCAATTGGGAATCGCCGAGGCGAAGAGATGGCTCTGGCCGTCCTCGTGCTGCAGCCCTTCGCCGTTGAGGGTGGTGCGCCCCGAGGTGCCGCCGATGAGGAAACCGCGCGCGCGCATGTCGCCCGCCGCCCAGGCGAGGTCGCCGATGCGCTGGAAGCCGAACATCGAATAGAAGATGAAAAACGGGATCATCGGCGTGTTCGACGTCGAGTACGAGGTTCCCGCGGCGATGAACGAGGCCATCGCGCCTGCCTCGTTGATGCCTTCTTGGAGAATCTGCCCCTTGCTGTCCTCGCGGTAGTACATCAGCTGGTCGGCGTCCTGCGGCCGGTAGAGCTGGCCGACTTGGCTGAAGATCCCGATCTGGCGGAACAGCCCCTCCATGCCGAAGGTGCGGCTCTCGTCGGGCACGATCGGAACGACGCGCGGGCCGATCGTCTTGTCGCGCAACAGCGCGGTGAGCACGCGCACGAAGGCCATGGTGGTGGAGATCTCGCGCCCTTCCGCGGTCGGGCGCAGCACCGCCTCGAAGGCGGAGAGCGGCGGAATCTCCAGCGGCGCGCTCGCCCGCCGACGCGCCGGCAGCGAGCCGCCGAGCGCCGCCCGCCGCGCGCGCAGGTGCTTCATCTCCGGGCCGTCTTCCGGCAGCCGGAGGAACGGATACTTGGGCAGGTCCTCGTCGGCGACTGGGATGTGGAAGCGGTCGCGGAACGCCTTCAGCGCGTTCTCGCCGATCTTCTTGGCCTGGTGGGCGATCATCTGCCCCTCGCCCGCCTCGCCCATGCCGTAACCCTTGATGGTCTTGGCGAGCACGACGGTCGGCTGGCCCTTATGCTCGACGGCGGCTTTGTAGGCGGCGTAGACTTTGACCGGATCGTGGCCGCCGCGCCTCAGCGCCCAGATCTGGTCGTCGGTCCAGTTGGCGACCATCGCCGAAGTCTCGGGATAGCGGTCGAAGAAATTCTTGCGCACGTAGGCGCCGTTCTTCGACTTGAAGTCCTGGTACTCGCCGTCGACGCACTCCTCCATCAGCTGGCGCAGCCGGCCGCTGTGGTCCTGGGCGAGCAGCGGGTCCCAGTTCGAGCCCCAAATGCACTTGATGACGTTCCAGCCGGCGCCGCGGAAGTCGCCTTCGAGCTCCTGGATGATCTTGCCGTTGCCGCGCACCGGCCCGTCGAGGCGCTGCAGGTTGCAGTTGACGACGAAGATGAGGTTGTCGAGCTTCTCGCGGCCGGCCAGCTCGATCGCGCCGAGCGATTCCGGTTCGTCCATCTCGCCGTCGCCGCAGAACGCCCACACCTTGCGGTCGGAGGCGTCGGCGAGGCCGCGGCCGTGGAGGTAGCGCAAGAAGCGCGCCTGGTAGACCGCCATCAGCGGCCCGAGCCCCATCGACACGGTGGGAAACTGCCAGAAATCCGGCATCAACCAGGGATGCGGATAGGACGAGAGCCCCTTGCCGCCGACCTCCTGGCGGAAATTGGCGAGCCGCTCCTCGCTGAGGCGCCCTTCGAGGAAGGCGCGCGCGTAGATGCCCGGCGAGATGTGGCCCTGGAAATAGACCAAGTCGCCGCCGTAGCTCTCGTTGGCGGCGCGCCAAAAATGCATAAAGCCGGTGTCGTACAGCGTCGCCGCCGACTGGAAGCTGGCGATATGCCCGCCGAGCTCGGACGACTCCTTGTTGGCGCGCAGCACCATCGCCGCGGCGTTCCAGCGCACGTAACGGCGAATGGTCTGCTCGAGGTCGCGCACGCCGGGATAGGGCGGCTGCTGGTCGACGTGGATGGTGTTGACGTAGGCGGTGTTGGCGGCGAAGGGCAGCTTGGCGCCCTTGCGCCGCGCCGACACCACCACGGCGTTAAGCAGCTCGTCGACCCGCCCCAAACCCTCGAACGCCTCGACCGCGTCGAGAGCGTCGAGCCACTCGCGAGTCTCCGCGGAGTCGTCCCTGAGATCGTCGCTCATCGAGCCTGCCTCTCCTTCTCCGTCTCCGCCCCGGCGCCCGTTGTTTCTCTCGCATGGCGCCTGTCCATTGGCAACGTCGACGCGGGCGGCGCATCCATCCCGCCCTTCCTCGACGCGACGCCCGCGCGCTTCGCCGTCGCCGACGCCAAAACGCACTGCCGCGCGCCGCGCGTCGCGACGCCATGGAGCTATTCCACCTATCGCGGAAGCGAACGCCCCGACCAACCAAGCGTTAACCCACCGCTCAAGAAAACGTGACGGCCGCCGGCGGGGCGCCCCTGTTGCGAAACCCGCATGCGCTTATTATAAGTCTGTATATAATAAGCGAGAGGATACATTGTTTCCCCTTTCCCCGCCTCGCGAACTCGTTTTCGCCATCCACGACGTCGCGCGCCTCATGCGCACCTACGCCGACCAGCGGGCGCGCGAACTCAACATGACGCGCGCGAAATGGGTCGTGCTGACCCGGCTGCGCCGCTCCGAGGGCGTAAAGCAGCGCGAGCTCGCCGATTCGCTCGAGATGGCGCCGATCAGCCTGGCGCGGCTGGTCGACAAGCTGGCCGCCTGCGGCCTCATCGAGCGGCGCGCGGACGCCGCCGACCGTCGCGCCAACCGCCTCTATCTCACCGAGAAGGCGGCGCCGACGCTCGATCGCCTCGACGCGCTCGCCGAATCGGTGACGGCGCGCGCCCTCGACGGCGTCGACGCCGCTGAGCTCGCCAGGCTGCTCGCCGGGCTGCTCCGCATCAAGACCAACCTCAAGCATGAACTGTCGGGCGGAGTTTAGGATCGTGGCGCAAGCGTCTTCGAGTTCCCTTGACCGCGCGTTCGAAGCGGCACCCATCGCGCGAACCGTGACGCCGGAGGCCCCGACCGCGCCGACGCCGCGCGCGCCGGCCGCCCCGCGACCGCCCGAGCGCCCGGACCCGTCGAACGACGCCGAGGCCGCCTCGCTCCGGCGTCGCGCCCTCAGGCGTTTCTTCCTGATTTTCGTCGTCCCCGCCGTCGCGCTGGCGCTCGGCTTCCTGTGGTGGCTGTCCGCCGGCCGCTACGTGTCGACCGACAACGCCTATGTCGGCGCCGACAAGGTGCTGATCACCCCGCAGGTGACCGGCCCGATCGTCGCCGTGCGCGTCGTCGAGGGCCAGCGCGTCGCCGTCGGCGATCCGCTGTTCGACATCGACCCGGAGCCCTACCGCATCGCGCTCGCCCTGGCCCAGGGACGGCTCGCGGCGGCGCGGGTCGAATTCGCCAACCTGCAGGCCTCCTACGCCAGCAACGAAGACCAGATCCGGATGGGCGAGGAGGCGGTCGAACTGCGCCAGAAGGACTACGACCGCAAGCTCAATCTGCTGAAAACCGGCGCCGGCACCGCCGCCGATCTCGACACCTCGCGCGCCTCCTTCGTCATGTACCAGCAGATTCTCGCCTTCACGCGGTACATGCAGCAAACGACGATAACCAAGCTCGGCGGCGGGCCCAACGTGTCGATCGACTCTTTCCCCGACTACGTCCAGGCCAAGGCTCAGGTCGACGACGCCGAGCGCAACCTGCGCGACACTCACGTCGTCGCGCCGATTGCCGGCGAGGCGACCCAGGTCGTGCAGATCGAGCTCGGCCGCGTCGCGCCGGCCGGTCAGCCGGTGTTCGCCATCGTCGCCACCGGCGGCCTGTGGGTCGACGCCAATCCAAAGGAAGATGACCTCACCTACGTGCGGGTCGGCCAGCCCGCTACGGTGACGGTCGACGCCTTCCCCGGCGTGCAATGGCGCGGCCACGTCTCCTCGATCGCGCCGGGCACCGGCGCCCAGTTCGCCATCCTGCCGCCGCAGAACGCCAGCGGCAATTGGGTCAAGGTGGTGCAGCGCGTGCCGTTGCGCTTCGCCTTCGACCCCGACGAGGACATTTCCAACCTGCGCGCCGGCATGAGCGCGATCGTCTCGGTCGACACCGGCCACAGGCGCAGCCTCGCCGGGCTGGCGCACGACCTTGTCTCCTGGGCCGACTCGTGGTTCGAATCGCCCTCGCCGCCGGCGCCCGCCGCTGCGCGATGAGCGGGCGCGCCGACCACGACGGCGAGATGGCGCCGTTCACCCGCGCGATGGTCAGCATCTTCGTGATGACGGCGACCATCATGCAGGTGCTCGACACCACTGTCGCCAATGTCGCCCTGCCCTACATGCAGGGCTCGCTGTCGACCACCCAGGACCAGGTCAACTGGGTGCTGACGTCGTACATCATCGCCGCGGCGATCATGACCTCGCCGGTCGGCTGGATGACGGCGCGTTTCGGCCGCAAACGGCTGTTCCTCGTCTGCACCGCCGGCTTCACGCTCGCGTCGATGCTGTGCGGCGCCGCCCAGAACATCGATCAGATGGTGGTCTTTCGCCTCGTCCAAGGCGTGTTCGGCGCGGCGATGGTGCCGCTCGCCCAGATGGTGATGCTCGACGCCTATCCGCCCGCCAAGCGCGCCGCGGCGATGGCGATCTGGGGCATGGGCATCATGCTCGGGCCGATCATGGGCCCGACCCTCGGCGGCTGGCTCACCGAGAACTATTCCTGGCGCTGGGTGTTCTACGTCAACGTGCCGTTCGGCTTGCTGACTGCGATCGGCCTTGCCGTGTTCATGCCGGAGAGCCGCGTCCGCCGCGACCTGTCGTTTTCCTGGTTCGGCTTCCTGTCGTTGTCGCTCGGCGTCGGCGCGCTGCAACTGATGCTCGACCGCGGACAGGACCAGGGCTGGTTCGACTCGAACGAGATCTGGATCGAGACGATTCTGTCCGTGGCCGGCTTCTATTTCTTCATCGTCGACAGCGTCACCGCCAAGCGCCCGTTCATCGAGATGCGGCTGTTCAGGGACCGCAACTTCTCTCTCGCGCTGGGTCTGATGTTCCTCAACGGCCTCGTCCTGATGTCGACGATGGCGCTGCTGACGCCGTTGCTGCAGAACCTGTTGGGCTATCCGGTGCTGACCAGCGGCTATCTCCTTGGCGCTCGCGGCATCGGAACGTTCGTGGCGATGAGCCTGGTCGGCCGCATGCTGGGGGCGCGCGACGCGCGCCCGTTCATGCTGGTCGGCCTGGCGGTCGCCGCTTTGGCGCAATGGGTGATGGTCGGCTGGAACGACAACGTCTCCGCCGGCGCTATCGCCCTCAACGGAATGTTGCAGGGCTTCGGCCTCGGTTTCGTCTTCACGCCGCTCAACGCCGTCGCCTTCACCACGCTGCCGCGCGAATTGCGCGGGGAAGCGACTTCGCTATGGACGTTGGTGCGCAACATCGGCGCCTCGGTCGGCATTTCGATCCTCATCGCCCGCGTCGTCAGCAGCACCGCCTCTTTCCACAGCCAGCTGGTCGAGCACGTCACGCCGTTCAACGACGCCATGCGCCTGCCCAACGCGCTGGCGCTGGGGACGCGCACCGTGCGCGATCTCGGCGTGTTCGACGCGCTAGTGACGCAGCAAGCGGCGGTGATGGCCTATTCCAACGACTTCTTTCTGATGACGATCCTTTCCCTCGCCTGCTTTCCTCTGGCGATCCTGATGCGTTCGCCGCGCGCCGTCCCCACGCCGGCGCAACAAGCGGCGGCGACGGAATAAGCGGCCGCGCATTCGCCGCCCCTCAGCGCATCATGTCGGCGAGCGCGTTGCGCATCGCCTCGCTCGATACGCCGAACAGGCCGCCATAAGGTTGGTCCAAGTCGACGATGACGACGACGGCGGTGCTGATGGAGATGGCGCACAGCCCGATGACGATGACGTTGAGCGCGTTGGGCGGCGCGCGCAGGCCGAAGCTGGCGAACAGGATGACGAGCCAAGCGATGAGAATCCAATAGAACGGCGTCGAGATCGATCCGTGCACGCCTTCAATCACGGCCCAGCGGTTCTTGACCATGTCGTCGTATTGGCCCACGCAGGCGGTCGCCACGCTCTGGCGCAAGCGGTCGGACGACTGCAGCGATCGCGCGTCCATCCCGATCTCGTCGATCAGGTTCGTCAGGACCGGATCTTCCCCGGTCCGCCGCATATTCGTGTCGGGAACGACGACGTCGGCCGGCGCCGGCTCCGAGGGCCAGGTGCTGACGATGACGGCGGCGACGTAGCCGCGCAGCTTCGCGCGCGTCGCCTGCGCCTCCGGACCGTAGTCGCGCAGGCAGCGGTCGAGCTGGGCGAGCTGTCCGGCGAAGGCGCCCTGCGTTTGGCAAGCGATCTCGTAACGCGAGCTGACGGAAGAAGTCAGAAGGCCCAGCACGATCGCGGCGAAGGTCGCGAGCAGGCCGACCGCGAGCTGCACCACGTCCATCGACTCGGGCGCGCGGTGTCGTTCGGGCAGCCGCGCGCTGACGAAGAACCCCGCCGCTGCGCCGGCGCACAGCAGGGCGAAGACCAGGATCAATAGCCACAACATGGACATGGCTCAGAATTCCCACCCGCTCGGCGCGCGCCAATGCCGCCGGCGGTCGCGCTCCGCCGCGTCGTCAGCCGAGCGCGCGCTGCATCATCAGCACGTCGCCGCGGCGATAGCCCATCGCCTCGTAGAACCCGACCACCGCCGCGTTCTCCGCCCGCACCAGGAGATTGAGCTTGGGCGCGCCGCGCTCGGCCAGCCAGGCCTCGGCGGCGCGCAGCATCCGCGCGCCGAAGCCCCGCCGCCGCTCGTCGGCGGCGACCGCAAGGTAATAGATCCAGCCGCGATGGCCGTCCCAGCCGACCATGACGACGGCGACGAACGCGCCATCGCGGCGTCCGGCGAGCACCGTCGCGCAAGGCGAGCGCAGCGCGCGGGCGATGTCGGCGCGCGGGTCGTTCCACGGCCGGAGCAGGCCAGCCTCGTCCCATAGCGCCACCGCCGCCTCGACCTCGGCCGGCGCGAGCGCGCCGACGTCAAGCGTCGCGGCGGTCGGCGCATTCACCATCGAATCAGCGCGGCGGCCCAGGTGAAGCCGCCGCCCACCGCGGCGATCAGCACCAGGTCGCCCTTCTTGATCCGGCCGTCCCTGACGGCGACGTCGAACGCCAGCGGGATCGAGGCGGCCGAGGTGTTGCCGTGCCGGTCGACGGTGACGACCACCTTGTCGCTCGGCACGCCGAGCTTCTCGGCGAGCGCGTCGATGATGCGGCGGTTGGCCTGATGCGGCACCAGCCAGTCGACGTCGGCGGCGGTCACGCCGGCGTCGTCGAAGCAGGCTTTGACGACGTCGGTGACCATGCCGACGGCGAGCTTGAAGACTTCGCGGCCCTCCATGCGCAGATAGCCGACGGTTTTGGTGCTCGACGGGCCGCCGTCGGCGTACAGCTTGGCGCGATGGCGCCCGTCGGAGCGCAATTGCGTGCAGATGACGCCCGGCGAGGCGAGCGCGCCGTCGCTCGGCGTCGCCTCGAGCACGATCGCGCCGGCGCCGTCGCCGAACAGCACGCAGGTCGCGCGGTCGCTCCAATCGACCAGCCTCGAGAACGTGTCCGCCCCGATCACCAGAGCGCGCTTGTGCGCGCCGGAGGCGAGGAACTTCTCCGCCGTCGCCACCGCGAAGACGAAGCCGGAGCACACCGCCTGCAGGTCGAAGCCGACGCCCTCGGTCATGCCGAGCGCGGCCTGGACCTGAGTGGCGACCGCGGGAAAGGTGTAATCGGGCGTTGATGTGGCGACGACGACGAGGTCGATGTCGGCGGCGGCGAGCCGCGCGTCGGCGAGCGCCGCTTCGGCCGCCTTGACGGCGAGCGTCGCGGTCGTCTCGCCTTCGCCGGCGATGCGGCGCTCGGCGATGCCGGTGCGCTGGCGAATCCACGCGTCCGAGGTGTCGACCATCGTCGCGATTTCGTTGTTGTCGAGCACGCGCGGCGGCAGATAGCCGCCGACGCCGCGCACGACCGCGCGCAGCTTGGCGCGGCTGGCCGCTTCGGAGGTCTCGAAGGACGCGGGCGTGCGATTCATGAGGCCGCCGGAGTCGTCGCCGTCGGGGCGCGCGCTTCGTTGGCCTGGGTGATCATTTCACGGATGTTGCCGAGCAATTCCTGGCGGACCATGTCGTAGCCGACCTCGATTGCGCCGGCGTAGCTCTCGGCGTTGGCTCCGCCATGACTCTTGATGACGACGCCGTCAAGCCCGACGAAGACGCCGCCGTTGACGCGACTGGGATCCATCTTCTCCGCCAGCTTGCGCACCGCGTCGCGCGCGAACAGGTAGCCGATGCGGGCCATCCAGCTCTGACGTATCGCGTCGCTGAAGTACCGGCCCATCTGCTGCGCCGTCCCCTCCGCCGTCTTCAAGGCGATGTTGCCGGCGAAGCCTTCGGTGACGATCACGTCGACCGTGCCCTTGCCGAGATCGTCGCCTTCGACGAAGCCGTGGTAGCGCAGGTGCGGCAGCGTCGTCTCGCGCAGCACCCGGCCGGCGGCCTTGACCTCTTCGATGCCCTTGATCTCCTCGACGCCGATGTTGAGCAAGCCGACCGTCGGACTGTCGATGTCGAAAATGATGCGCGCCATCGCCGCGCCCATGATCGCCAGATCGATCAGGTGCTCGGCGTCGGCGCCGATGGTCGCGCCGACGTCGAGCACGATCGATTCGCCGCGCATCGTCGGCCACTTGGCGGCGATCGCCGGGCGCTCGATCTGCGGCATGGTGCCGAGGCAGACCTTGGACATCGCCATTAGCGCGCCGGTGTTGCCCGCCGAGACTGCGCAATCGGCTTCGCCCTTCTTGACCGCGTCGATCGCCAGCCACATCGAGGACCCGCGCCGGCCGGCGCGCAGCGCCTGGCTCGGCTTGTCCGTCATCTTGACCGCCACGTCGCAGTGGACGAGCCGCGAGCGGCGCACTAGCGCGGGATGGCGCGCGAGCAGAGGCGCGACCGTCTTTTCGTCGCCGTAGAGCAGAAAGTCGATGTCGGGACGCCGCTCGAGCGCAATCGCCGCGGCTTTCACCACCACCGAGGGCCCGTGGTCGCCTCCCATCGCGTCTAGGGCTATGCGAACGTCGTCCTTCATTCCAAACTTCACCCCGCTGGCGCTTCCCCGGCCCTTTTCGCGCGGGCGACAATAGCCGCTTCGTCGCACAAGGCAAACGCCGCGGCGACGGGCTTGCCCCAGGCGGCGAAGCTTGGAAAGATCGCCTTTCGTCGACCGAGCGCGCCGCCGCGCGCCGTCGCCTGAACCGGACCGGCGCGATTGAGCGGTTTTTCCGAATATGGCCGTTACGACGGCTTGGGGCTCGCCAAGCTCGTGCGCGAGGGCGAGGTCTCGCCCGCCGAACTGGTCGAGGAGGCGATCGCCCGCGTCGAAGCGCTGAACCCGGCGTTGAACGCCGTCGTCCATAAGCTCTACGCCAGCGCCCGCCGCGCCGCCGCCCGTCCGCTTGGCGGGCCGTTCGCCGGCGTCCCGCTATTCCTCAAGGACCTCGGCGCGACCGTCGCGGGCGCGCCGACGAGCCAAGGCAATCGGCGCCTGGCGATGATCGCGCGCGAGGCCGACGACGAGATCGTCGCGCGCTTCCGCCGCGCCGGCCTCATCCCGATCGGCAAGACCAACGTCCCCGAATTCGGTCTCGCGCCAGTCACCGAACCGGCAGCGTTCGGCCCCTGCCGCAACCCTTGGGACCTGGCGCGCGCGCCCGGCGGCTCGAGCGGCGGCTCGGCGGCGGCGGTGGCCGCGCGCCTCGCGCCGATCGCCCACGCCAGCGACGGCGGCGGCTCGATCCGCATCCCCGCTTCGTGCTGCGGGCTGGTCGGCCTCAAGCCGACTCGCGGGCGCACGCCGCTCGGTCCGCGCGTCGGCGAGAAGTGGCGCGGCTTCTCGGTCAGCTTCGCGTTGACCCGTTCGTTGCGCGATTGCGCCGCGCTGCTCGACGCCGTTCAGGGCGCCGACCTCGGCGCGCCCTACCAGATTCCGCCGCCGGCGCGCCCTTACCTACAGGAAGTCGGCGCGCCGCCGGGCCGGCTGCGCGTCGCGGTGGCCAAGACGCCGTTTCTCGCCGAGGCGGTCCATCCCGACTGTCTCGCCGCCGTCGCGGCGACCGCCGCATTGATCGAGGAGCTCGGCCACCAGGTGGTCGAAGCGGCGCCGCCGATCGACCGCGAGCCTTGGCTGACCGCCTTTCTGCAGGTGCTCGCCGGCGAGGTCGCCGCCGAGATCGAAGCGAGCGGGCGGGTCGTCGGCCGGCCGCTCGGCTTCGCCGATTTCGAGCCGGGGACCTACGCCGTCGGCCTGCTCGGCCGCGTCTTCAGCGCCGGCGATTACGCGAGCGGCGCCCAATATCTGCAAAGCTGGGCGCGGCGCGTCGGCCTCTTCTTCGCGGAGTTCGACGCGCTGCTGACGCCGACCATGGCCGCGCCGCCGCCGCTGGTCGGCGCCTTGAAGCCGTCGGGTCTGCAGGCGGCGCTGCTCGCCGCGGTCGGTCGGCTCGGCGCCGGCTGGCTCATCCGCGCGACCGGAGCGGCGCGGCGTTTCGCGGAAAGTTCGCTCCCCTATGTCGCCTATACGCCGCTGTTCAATGTCACCGGCCAGCCGGCGATCTCGCTGCCGCTGTGGCGGAGCGAAGCGGGCCTGCCGATCGGCGTGCAGCTTGCGGCGCGCTTCGGCGACGAGGCGACGCTGTTCCGCCTCGCCGCGCAGCTCGAACAGGCGCGGCCGTGGTTCGACCGCGCCCCGCCGGGCTATTAGCCGCCCTACCCTCGCGGCTTCTCCGGCCACCGCGACAGCGCCGCGAACGGCGAGCCGGTTTCGTCTTGTTCGGCGGGCGGGGTGAAGGAGACGCCGGGCTTGCGCGGATAGGGATCGAGCGCCAGCGCGAAGAACTCGGCGGCGAGCGCGCCGAGGTCGATCACGCCGTCGACGATCGGGTCGGGCGGATCCTCTTCGTCGAACGCGATGAACTCGCCGCGCCGCTCCTCGCGTTTTTCGTCGGGCGGGGCGAAGCGGACGTCGACCTCCTCGTCGAGCGTCGCCGGGAAAGGCTCGATCGAGACGACGCAGATCTGGGTGAACTCGGCGCGCACGACGCCAGTCACGCGCGCCCCGTCGCGTCCAAGACGCCTCAGCGTGAAGGTCGCGGCGAGCTTGGCGATCGCCGGCAAGCGATTGAGCTTAGCCAGCGCCGCGCGCTCCTCGGCGTCGGCCTCGATCGCCCGCGCGAGCGGCTCGCTCGGCAGCGCGTCGACCCGCACGGGCCGGCTGAAGACGGGAGCGTCGTTCATCGCGCCTCTCCGATTAGGTTGGGAAAGCGAAAGTCCCCGCCGACGAACCTCTCGATCTCCACGCGCTCCAGCGCCGCCGCGGCGGCGGCGACATAGGCCGCAAGCGCACGCGCTTGCGGCGCCGAATCGGCGTCGCGCGCGCCATAGACGTTGCGCGCCAGCGCCGCGGCGAGCGCGTCGGCGTCGCCCGCCGCCAGCGCCTCGCCGTAGGCGCGGCCGCGGCCGTAGAACGCCTCCGCCATCTTCTTCATCCGCCTCGCCACGCCGACGTCGCCGTAGGACATCTCGCGCAACGCGTCCTCGAAGCCGCGGAACACGCCGTCGACGAGATCCTGCGCCACCTGGCAGCCGAGGTCGCCGAGCTCGGCGAGCCGCCGCAGCGCGAGACCGGCGTGCAGGGCGACCATCTCGAAACGGCCGTCGACGCTGTCGGCGACGGCAAGGCGGGTATAGAGCGCGGGGGCGCGCGCCGCCGCCACGATCTCGCCGTGAATTTGGTCGATCAGGATGCGGTTGGCGCGCCGGGCGCGCCAGCGGGCGACGATCATCGAGCGCCTTGCTTTTTATCGACGCCCTGGGTTAGGCATCGCCATGCCGCCTGGCAAGGGGAAAAGCCGAGGGGCGGAAGCGGAGAACTCCCATGCGGCCGAGTCTCGAATCTGGCGCGCGGCGGCGCGCGGCGGCGCTTGCCGGCCTCATGGCGCTCGCGACGGCGCTGTCCGGCTGCCTCGGCTACGACGGCGACTTCGACCGCGGCTACCAGGTCGACGAGCAGACGCTCGACCAGCTCAAGATCGGCCAGACCACCAAGCCGCAGGCGCTGGCGCTGATGGGCACGCCGTCGACGACGTCGACGGTCGGCGGCGACGCCTGGTACTACATCGGCCAGAAAATGTCGCGGCCGCTCGCCTTCATGCCCGACAAGATGACCGACCAGAACGTGCTGGCGATCTATTTCGACAAGGGCGGCAAGGTCTCGCGCATCGCCAACTACGGCATGAAGGACGGCAAGGTGTTCGACTTCGTCTCGCGCACCACGCCGACCGGCGGCGCGGAGCCTGATTTCCTGCGCAACATCATGTCCGGGCTGTTCAAATTCACCTGACGCGCGCGGCGGCGCGCCGCCTCTCCCGACCAGCGCGTCTGCGCTGGCGGGCGCGGCCGCATTTGACGCCGCGGCCTCACGTAGCGGCCGCCGCCTCCAGCGCCACCGCCGCCGATTGGGCAATGGCCGCGTAGCGTAGCGCCGCCTGCGCGGCTTCCGCCGAAACTCCCGCCTCGCGCGCCGCCTTCTCGTGCGCATCGAGGCAGGCGCCGCAGCCGTTGACCGCCGACCCCGCCAGGCGCCACAGCTCGAAGTCGGCCTTGGGGACTCCAGGATTGGCGATGACGCTCATCCTCAGCCGCGCCGGCGCGTTCGCATACTCCTTGTTGGAAAGCAGATGGGTGGCGCGGTGGTAGACGTTGTTCATCGCCATCGCCGCCGCGCGCGCCGCTTCGAGCGCCGCCGGCGTCAGCCGTTCGGCGGCCTCGGCGAGGAAGGCGGCGCGCGTCTCGGCGGCGCGCGACGCGATGGCGCAGGCGAGGAGCAGGCCCCACTTGGTCTGCGGGGCGAGAATCTCCTCGTTGGCGAGCGCGGAGAGGTTGAGTCGGACGTTCTTGAAGGTTTCCGGCAGCCGCGCCCGCAACGATTCGACGCTCATCGGCTCACGCGACCTTCAGCACCGGGCCGCCGACCTCGCGGTCGCAGGCGCACAGCTTTTGGGTCTGCAACGCGTCGAGGACGCGCAGCGTGTCCTTCGGCGCGCGGCCGACGTCGAGATTCGTCGCGTAGACGTGCTGGATGACGTTGTCGGGATCGACGATGAAGGTGACGCTGCAGGCGACCCCTTCCGGCGCACGCACGCCGAAGGCTGTCGACGAGCGACCCCTTCGAGTCGGCGAACCGCCACAGCGGCAGCTTATGCAGGTCCTTGTGGTCGCGCCGCCAGGCGAGCTTGACGTGCTGGTTGTCGATCGAACCGCCCAGCACCACCGCGTCGCGATCGGCGAATTCGCCGTTTAGGCGCTCGAATTCGCCGATCTCGGTCGGGCAGACGAAGGTGAAGTCCTTGGGATAGAAGAAGATCACCTTCCACTTGCCGGGAAAGCTCGCTTCCATCAGCGTCTCGAAGGCGCTCTCGCCGCCCTCCTCGGGAAAATGGAACTTCGGCTTGACGCCGATCACCGAGAAGGCGGGAAGTTTGTCGCCGACGCCGAGCATGAACACCTCCGTGAAGCGACGCCCAAAACGTCGGGCGTTCCTTAGAAGCGCTCTAAACAGAGATGCTGCGGCATGCGATGCGTCGATTCGCCGCGACGGGCGGCGGCCCCGTCCGACGCGGCGTTTTCTTTCTCGCGCCGGCGAACGTTCGAAAACGTTCGCCGGCGGAGTGGGTTCGCTCGCGTCGTTTCAGTGCGCCAGGATCGCCAGCAACAGCAGCGCGACGATGTTGATGATCTTGATCAGCGGATTGACCGCGGGGCCGGCGGTGTCCTTGTAGGGGTCGCCGACGGTGTCGCCGGTCACCGAGGCCTTGTGGGCGTCGGAGCCCTTCAGGTGCTTGACGCCGTCCCTGTCGACGAAGCCGTCCTCGAAGCTCTTCTTGGCGTTGTCCCAAGCGCCGCCGCCGGAGGTCATCGAAATGGCGACGAACAGGCCGTTGACGATGACGCCGAGCAGCGAAGCGCCGAGCGCGGCGAACGCCGAGGCCTTGGAGCCGGAGATCAGCAGCACGCCGAAGTAGACGACGAACGGCGCCAGCACCGGCAGCAGCGAGGGAACGATCATTTCCCGAATCGCCGCCTTGGTCAGCATGTCCACGGCGCGGCCGTAGTCGGGCCGCTGCTTGCCCTCCATGATGCCGGGCATTTCCTTGAACTGCCGGCGAACTTCCATCACCACCGAGCCCGCCGCCCGGCCGACCGCAGTCATCGCGATGCCGCCGAACAGGTAGGGAATGAGGCCGCCGAAGATCAGGCCGGCGACGACATAGGGGTTGGCGAGGCTGAAATCGACCGCGCCGACGTCCTTGAAGTAAGGCACTCCGGTATCGACGAAGTGCTTGATGTCGTTGGTATAGGCGGCGAACAGCACCAGCGCGCCGAGGCCGGCCGAGCCGATCGCGTAACCCTTGGTCACCGCCTTGGTGGTGTTGCCGACTGCGTCGAGGGCGTCGGTCGAGTGACGCACCTCCTTGGGCAGGCCCGCCATCTCGGCGATGCCGCCGGCGTTGTCGGTGACCGGGCCGAAGGCGTCGAGCGCGACGATCATGCCGGCGAGGCCGAGCATGGTGGTCACCGCGATGGCGATGCCGAACAATCCGGCGAGCTGGGAGGCGGCGAGGATGCCGGCGATGATGACCAGCGCCGGCAGCGCCGTCGACTCCAGCGACACCGCGAGGCCCTGGATGACGTTGGTGCCGTGACCGGTGACCGACGCCTGCGCGATCGACACCACCGGGCGCTTGCCCGAGCCGGTATAGTACTCGGTGATGACGACGATCAGGCAGGTGACGACGAGGCCGACAAGGCCGCAGATGAACAGCGCCCAGCCGGCGATCGACTGGCCGGCGACGACGCCGATCTCGCCCCAGCCGATGTACTGCGTCGCCAGCGCGAGGCCGATGATCGACAGCAGACCGGTGGCGATCAGGCCCTTGTAGAGCGCGCCCATGATCGAGTTGTTGGCGCCCAGCTTGACGAAGAAGGTGCCGATGATCGAGGTGATGATGCAGGCGCCGCAGATCGCCAGCGGGTACTGCATCGTAACGACGAGGTTGTCCTTGCCGGCGAAGAAGATCGAGGCGAGCACCATCGTCGCGACCACCGTCACGGCGTAGGTCTCGAACAGGTCCGCCGCCATGCCGGCGCAGTCGCCGACGTTGTCGCCGACGTTGTCGGCGATGGTGGCCGGGTTGCGCGGATCGTCCTCGGGAATGCCGACCTCGACCTTGCCGACCAGGTCGGCGCCGACGTCGGCGCCCTTGGTGAAGATGCCGCCGCCGAGACGGGCGAAGATGGAGATCAGCGAGGCGCCGAAGCCGAGCGCCACCAGCGCGTCGACCACGACGCGGTCGGAGACCGCGTGGCCGAGCGGCCCGGTGAGCACCCAGAAGTAGACCGAGACGCCGAGCAGCGCGAGGCCGGCGACCAGAAGGCCGGTGACCGAGCCCGCCTTGTAGGCGACGTCGAGGCCGCCGGCGAGCGACTGCGTCGCCGCCTGCGCGGTGCGGACGTTGGCGCGCACCGACACGTTCATGCCGATGAACCCCGCCGAGCCCGAGAGGATCGCGCCGACCAGGAAGCCGATCGCCACCACCCACGACAACAGCACGCCAAGCGCGAGAAACACCACCACGCCGACGATGGCGATGGTCGTATACTGACGCTTGAGATAGGCTTGCGCGCCTTCGCGCACCGCGCCGGAAATTTCTTGCATCCGCGCCGTGCCCGCGTCGGCCGCCATCAGCTTGCTGACGGTGTAGCCGCCGTATACGAGCGACAGCGCGCCGCACAATATGATCAAACCCAAGATCATGTGTTCAGCCCCCGTGTTGCGGCGCCGCGCGCCGCTCCATGCGAATCGCGGGCGCTATGCCAGAAACCGACGCGTGCCGCAATGCGGCCGCGCAGATTTGAACGGCGGCGCCGACGGCCCCGCCCAAACGACGCGCGCCCGCGATTCCGCGCGTCTCTGGCCATGCTGCGCAAGAACGTGAACGGGTCGATTGACGTTGTGACAATTTCCCCGACCGTCGTGATCTTGCGTCGCATTTCCGAAGTTGACTTGCTCTAACCTCCGCTAACTCCGACGGCGCGCCGCGATGCGCAATGCGCTGCGTCAAACGCGAGCGGCGGCGCTCACAATCTCGCGTGATTGCGCGGCGTCGCCGCCTCGCGCATCATCGCTCGCCGCCGCCGCCGCGACGGCGCCAAAAGGAGGGGAGCATGTGGAGATTCGCGCTTGCGCTTCTGACGATCCTCGCCCTCGCCTCGGCTTCGCCGGCCGGGGCGCAGTCGCGCTGTAAAGTCATGGACCCCACCGGCACGCCGCTCAACCTGCGCGCGGCGCCCGACGGCAAGATTGTCGGAACGCTGTCGAACGGCGCGTTCGTCTCGGTGGTCAAGGAGGGCGTCGGCGCCGACGGCAAGCCATGGGCCTATATCGCGCGCTACCAGGACGACGTCGCGCTAGGCTGGGTGTTCCGCGAATTCATCGCCTGCTACTGAGAGCGGCCGTTCCGGTCGCGCCGAACCGGCGCGCTCGTCCCGCCCGCCGGCCCTCAGCTTCGAACGGCGGGGGACGCCGCGCCGCGCGCGATCTCCGCCAGCCGCGCGCCCCTTTTCGCCGCCGCCCGTCGCGCCAAGACAAATTGCGCCGCCAGGACGACGAAGTAGAGCGCGGTAATTTCCAGCGTCGGAATGAACATCGGCGACCAGACGATCAGGGCGACGTAGGCGATCGCGAAAATCGCGCCGCCCAGCGAGGCGAAGCACGCGTAGTCGCGGAAGAACGCATAAGCGCTCTCGGCGCCGCGCGCCGTCGGATCGTCGCCAAGCCGCGAAGAGAGGCGGCGGCGCGCGGCCTCTTGATCGCCGGGCAACAAGGCCGCGCGCGCCCTGCCCTCGTCGCTCAATCGGCCGAACAGCGCGATCGCCGCGATCAACGCGACGAACGGTCCGCCGAGGTTCGGCGCCTGCTGCAAGAAATCGAAGGCGCCGGAAAACCACAGCGACTGAAAGAGAATCACCGCGTAGAACAACGCGAAGTTCAGAACGACGATCGCCCAGAGCGACGCCCCGCTCCGCTCGCCTCGGTTCGCCGCCTTCGCAGAATCCCGGTCGGTCATCGACATCCCCCACGCCCCGCGCGCGCCGGCGCGCCGCCGCCCAACCCGCGCGCGGCTTCCGCTAATGCTCGCTCTCGCCCTCCTCCACGCCCGCCAGCCGGTCGGCGAAATAGGCGATCGTCTTAGCGTAGACCGGCGCCGAGTTCCATTCCAGCAACGCCGCGTAGTTGGGCTCGCCCTCATGCCAGCCCTCGCCGCGCTTCCAGCCCTTCGCCTTGAGGAAGTTGGCGGTCGAGGCGAGCGCGTCCTCGGAATTGTCGATCAGGTCCGCGGCGCCGACGCCCGCGGCGGCGACCGCGTATTTGAGATAGGTCGAGGGCAGGAACTGCGTCTGGCCAAGCTCGCCCGCCCAGGCGCCGCGCATCTGCGCCGGCTCGAGGTCGCCGCGCTCGACGATCTTCAACGCGGCGAAAAGCTCGCCGCGGAAGCGCTCCGGGCGGCGGCAGTCGTAGGCGAGCGTCGCCAGCGCGGTGAAGGTCGGCACGGCGCCCGTGCCGGCGCCGAACTCGCTCTCCAGACCCCAGATCGCGACCAGCACCGGTCCCGGCACGCCGTAGCGCCGCTCGATCGCGTCGAACGCCTCGGCGTAGCGTATCAGCAGCATCCGCCCCTTCTTGACCCGGTTGGCGGTGACGCGCTTGCCGGCGAAGTCGGCGAAGTTCTGGCCGAAGCCGTGCTGGCGACGGTCATGCGCGATCACCTCGCCGTCGTACGCGACGTCGCCGAGCGCCGCGTCGATCGCCGGCCAGGCGACGCCTGCGTCCGCCGCCTGCTGTTTGAAGCGTCCGAGCCAATCGGAAAAGCCGTCGCCGTTCTGGCCGCAGTCGGCGGCCAGAGCCGGTCCCGCGATCAACAGCGCCGCCGCCGCGGCCAACGCGAGCCGCGGCGCGCGGCGGCTTGCGGCGACGGCGATTCCTTCCTTCATCGGCTCGAACTCCGGCTTGGCGACGCGAAGGCCCGAGCCTCGCCGCAAAAAGGGGCCGAAGCTTGACGTCATGCGCGGGGCGGTCGCCGCGCCGCAGCGCGCTCGGCCGCCTTCAGCGCATTGGCCATCAGCATCGCCACCGTCATCCGGCCGACGCCGCCCGGCACCGGCGTGATCGCGCCGGCGCGCGCGGCGGCTTCGGCGTAGGCGACGTCGCCGACCAGCCGCGTCTTGCCCTCGCCCTTCTCCGGCGCGGGGACGCGGTTGATGCCGACGTCGATGACGATCGCGCCGGGCTTCACCCAGTCGCCGCGCGCCATCTCCGGCCGGCCGACCGCGACCGCCAGCACGTCGGCGCGGCGGGCGACCGCCGGCAGGTCGCGGGTGCGCGAATGGGCGATGGTCACCGTGCAGTTGCGCGCCAGCAAAAGCTGCGCCAGCGGCTTGCCGACCAGGTTGGAGCGGCCGATCACCGCCGCCTCGAGTCCCTCAAGCCGGCGCCCGAGCGCTTCGCACGCCTTGTCGAGAAGCACCATCGCGCCGGCGGGCGTGCAGGGAACCAGCGCGCAGTCGAACGCGCCGGCGGCGATAAGGCCCGCGTTGACCGGCGTCAGCCCGTCGACGTCCTTCTCCGGCGCGATCGCCTCGATCGCCCGCGCCGCCGACAGGCCGGCCGGCAGCGGCAACTGCACCAGAACGCCGTGGATCGCCGGATCGGCGTTGAGCCGCTCGATCAGCGCGATCAGCTTCGCTTCCGGCGTGTCGGCGGGCAGCGTGCGCTGAACGGAGTGAAAGCCGCAGGCGACCGCGGCCCGACCCTTGCTCGCGACGTAGGTCTGGCTCGCCGGATCTTCGCCGACCAGCACGACGGCGAGGCCGGGCTGGACGCCGCGACGGGCGACGAGATCGCGCGCGCCGGCCGCGACCCGCTCCAGCACCTCGGCGGCGATCGCCTTGCCGTCGACAACGAAGGCGGAGGAACCAGTCATCTCAACTCCTTGCTCATCGGCCGGCGGCGGCGAGGAACCTATAGGTCGCGACGTGGCGCGCGCGCGCGCCGGGCTGAAGGACGCGCATCGACGGCTTCTCGAACAGGTCGCCGGCGAAGCCTTCGGGATCGCTGTAGCCCGTCCACGCCTCGAGGCAGAGAAACGGCGCGCCAGGGCGCGTCCACAGCGCGGCGAGGCCGAAGCCGGAAAAGTCCAGGGCGATCGCCGAGCCGTCGGCCTGCTCGAAGCGCAACGAGCGGCTCGCCGGGTTGACAAAACACAAAGCGTCGTCGGCGAACAGCGCGTCGGAGAGCGTCAGCGTCCGGTCGCGCAACGGAATGGGACGCCTTGCCTGGCTGACCATCCCGCCGGGCGCGATCACGGGGACCTCGGCCGGCTCGTCCTTCTCGAAGCGCACGACGGCGCCGTCGCGCCCGCCCGCGGCGAACGGCCAGCGGAAGCCCGGATGCACGCCGCAGGCGTAGGGGGCCGGCTCGTCGCCGGGATTGCCGACCTCGAGGGCGATCTCGAGCGTCGTCTCGCCGAGTCGGTACTCGACCGCGAACGTGAAGGCGAATGGATAGAGCGCGCGCGTCGCCGGGTTGTCGCTGAGCGTCAGCCGCGCGAAGTCGCCGCCCGCCGCCTCGACGACGAATTCCTGGGCCGCCGCGAAGCCGTGAACCTTGAGCGGATAACGGCGGTCGCCGACGCGAACGCCGCCGTCGCGCGTCCAGCCGACCACGGGATAGAGGATCGGGCTGATCTGGTCCCAGACCGCCGGATCGCCCGGCCACAGCAATTCGACCTCGCCGACGCGCCAGCCGCGCGCCTCCGCCCCGCGCGGGACGACGAGAAGCCGCGCCGCGCCAGCGGCGAGCGTGATCGTTTCATCGTTCACGGCGTAAGCCCTTCGATCTGCGCGGTCGCCAGCAGGACCTCCTTCAGGCCCGGCGCGCAGGCGACGATGGGGCCGCCCCTGGCGAGGCCGTCGCCGGCGAGGAAATCGCTGACGTAGCCGCCCGCCTCGCTGACCAGCGCCACGCCCGCCAGGCAGTCCCAGGCGTTGAGGTAGATCGCCGCATAGCCGTCGCGCCGGCCCGCCGCGACATAGGCCAGCGCCAGCGCCGCCGTGCCGATGTGCATCGGCGCCGCCCCCGTGGCGGCGACGCGCCCGATCAGGCGGAGAGAAGCCTCCGGGGCGCGCTGGCTCCACGCCACCTCGATCGCGGCGACGGCGAGGTCCCTGGTCGTCCCGGCGCGAAGCGGCGCGTCGTTGACCGTCGCGCCGCCGCCGCGCCGCGCCGCGAACAGCTCGTCGGCCAGCGGGTCGTAGATCACGCCGACCTCGACCTCGCGGTCGCGCACGGCGGCGATCGAGACGCAGAACGGCGCGACGCCGCGGGCGAAATTAGCGGTGCCGTCGATCGGATCGACCACCCAGGTCGGCGCGCCGGGCTTGGCGGCGCGTCCCTTGCCCTGCTCCTCGCCCAAGAAACCGTCCTCGGGGAACGCTTCGCCGAGCCGCTCAGCGAGGAAACGCTCGATCTCGCCGTCGACCTCGGTGAGGAAGTCCTGCGGGCCCTTGAAGTCGACCGTGAACGACGCGCGATTCAAGAACCGCCGCCTGGCGATCTCGCCCGCCGAGCGGGCGAGCGCGCAGGCGGCGAGATGGCGGCTGGCGAAGCCGCGCGCGTCAACGGTCATGAAAGAAGCTCCTTGCTCGGCCGAGTTTCAAAAATGGCTGAACGAGCCGCGCCGGAACGCGGCCTCGCGGCCGTCGCGGCCGACGAAGCGCGGCGGCCCGGCGCCGGCCGCGGCCTCGCCGACCGGCGTCGCCGCGACGCCCGCCGCCGCCGCGGCCGCTTCGAAGGCGGCGCAGTCGTCGGGGGCCACAGCGGCGATGAGTTCATAATCGTCGCCGCCGGTCGCGGCAATCTCGAACAGCGCCGCATCGGCGGCGATCGCCGCCGCCGCGGCGGGCGACAGCGGCAGCCGGCCCAGCGCGACTGTCGCGGTGACGGCGCTGACGCGCAGCATCTTCGTCAGGTCGCCGACGAAGCCGTCGGAGACATCCATGCCGCCGCGGGCGTAACGCGACATCGCCGGGGCGAGCGCGAGGCGCGGCTGCGGCAGGAGATAGCGCTCGACGAGGAAGCGCCGGTCGGCTTCGCCGAGCCTCGGCCCTCGCCCGAGCCTGAGCCGCAGCCCCAGCGCCGCGTCGCCGATGGTTCCGCTGACGTAGAGCCGGTCGCCCGGCTTGACGCCGGCGCGCGCGGCGAACCGTCCCGCCTCGAGGGCGCCGACCGCGGTGATCGCCAACGTCAGCGGCCCCGGCGTCTTCACCGTGTCGCCGCCGAACAGCGGGCAGCGATAGGCCGCCGCGTCGGCGCCCAGGCCGGCGGCGAAAGATTCGAGCCAGGCTTCTGTCCAATCGTCGGGCAGCGCGAGGTCGATGAGAAAGCCGAGCGGCTCGGCGCCTTTGGCCGCGAGGTCGGAGAGATTGACCCTCAGCGCCTTGCGCGCGATCGCATCGGCGGGGTCGTCGGCGAAGAAATGGACGCCGGCGACCAGCGCGTCGGTGGTCAGGACGAGCTCGCGCCCCGCCGGCGGCCGCATCCGCGCGACGTCGTCGCCGAGCCCGAGCCCCTCGGGCGCGGCCAGCGGCGCGAAATAGCGGGCGATCAGATCGTCTTCCCCGGGACGGGCGGTCATTGGCGAAAATCCCTGGCTGGCCGCGTTCGAAGCCGCCGTTGAGGCGCGATCCAGCCGCGGAGTCAAGGACGCCGGCGGCGGTTCGCGCCGACGGGACGGCGGAAAGGTCGTCGCGTCGACCGGCTCACTCCTCTTGGTAGCCCGGCAGTCGAATTTCGCTGAATCGCGGGCGGCTCAGATTTCCCTTGGCGAGGAGCCGTCCCTGCGCGACGAGCGCGCGCATTCGCGCGACGACCGCCTCGAACTGGACGTCGGAGGGCGGGAGACCCAGGTCATCCAAGGCGCGGGCGCCGATCATCGCCGCCTTTAGCCATCGCTTGCCCGCGCGCGACAGGATCGCCGCGTCGAGCGCCTCGACGTTCATGCGCTTTCTCCCCCGCCTGGCGACGTCGGCGCGCCTCCGCCGCCCGGTTGCATAACCGCCCGTCGCCCCCTAAACCACGCCGCCGCATTCCCGTCGAGGAGCTCCCGGTGTCCGACGCGTTCACGCCCCGATCCGATTTCCTGTCCGTCCTCGTCGAGCGCGGCTACGTCCACCAGTGCTCGGACCTCGCCGGCCTCGACGAGAAGGCGGCGAGCGGCTCGCTGGTCGGCTATATCGGCTTCGACTGCACCGCGCCCTCGCTGCACGTCGGCTCGCTGGTGCAGATCATGATGCTGCACTGGCTGCAGCAGACGGGCGGCAAGCCGCTGGCGCTGATGGGCGGCGGCACCACCATGGTCGGCGACCCGTCGGGCAAGGACGAGTCGCGCAAGCTCCTCACCGTCGAGCAGATCGGGGCCAACAAGGCGGGCATCCGCAAGGTGTTCGCGCGCTTCGTGCGTTTCGGCGAGGGCGCGAACGACGCGGCGATGCCCGACAACGCCGAGTGGCTCGCCAAGCTCAATTACATCGATTTCCTGCGCGACGTCGGCCGCCACTTCTCCGTCAACCGCATGTTGGCGATGGAGTCGGTGAAGCTGCGCCTGTCGCGCGAGCAAGAACTTTCCTTCTTGGAATTCAATTACATGTGTCTGCAAGCTTACGACTTTGTCGAGCTTTGGCGGCGCTACGGCTGCGCGTTGCAGATGGGCGGCTCGGACCAGTGGGGCAACATGGTCGCCGGCGTCGACCTCGGCCGCCGGCTGGGCGCCGAGCAGCTCTACGCCTTGACCTCGCCGCTCATCGCCACCGCTTCGGGGGCGAAGATGGGCAAGACCGCGGCGGGCGCGGTGTGGCTCGACGCCGCGATGCTTGCGCCCTACGACTATTGGCAATTCTGGCGCAACGGCGAGGACGCCGACGTCAGCCGCTTCCTCCGGTTGTTCACCCTACTGCCGCTCGACGAGATCGCCCGCCTGGAGACGCTCGGCGGCGCGGAGATCAACGAGGCGAAGAAGATCCTCGCCAACGAGGCGACCGCGCTGCTGCACGGTCGCGAGGCCGCCGAGGCGGCCGCCGAGACCGCGCGGAAAACCTTCGAGGAAGGCGCGCTCGCCGAGTCGCTGCCGACCGTCGACGTGCCGGGGAGCGAATTCGACGCCGGCCTCGGCGCGCTTTCGGCCTTCGTGCGCGCTGGGCTCGTCGCCTCGACCGGAGAAGCGCGCCGGCAGATCCGCGGCGGCGGCTTGCGCGTCAACGACGTCGCGCTCGCCGACGAGCGGGCGACGATCGGCCGCGACGCGCTCAAGGGCGGCGGCGTCGTCAAGCTGTCGCTCGGGCGCAAGAAGCACGTGCTCTTGCGCGCGGTGTGACGCCGTGGCGCGCGGCGCTTCGCCTCAGTGCGCGCCGGGGCCGGCGCCGAGCGGCATCGGCGCGCCGGTCGCCGGCGCGGAGCTGATCTCCTCCGGCGGGACGAACGGCGTCGTGCCGTCGACCGCGCCGAACACCTTGCGCAGGAAGCCCGGCGTCATCGCCGACAGCGGATTGACGGTGAGCGTCGGCCCGCTCGCCGGCCCGACGATGCGGTAGTTGACGCCGAGCAGGCCCTCGTGGCGGCCGCCGCCCAACAACGCGCCGACCACGGGAATGTGCGTGACCAGGTTGTTGACCTGGTAGGCGGGAACGTAGGTGCCGTTGAGGTCGACGCGATCGCGCCCGTAGTCGATGTAGCCCTCAGTGGTCAGCCCCATCTGGGAGTTGAAGATCACCGCTTCGCGCAGATCGAGACGGCCGGCGCTGCGGGTGAAGCGCGCCGACAATTTCTCGAACCGCACGGCGCCGGCTTCGATCAGCGGCGTCTGGCCAAGCTTTTCGTCCCCCGGCGCCCGCCCCGCCGCAGCAAGCTGCCGCAACGCCGGCTCGTCGCGCAAGACGAAATCGTTGACGTTGGCGGAGCCGCGGCTGTCGTCCCCCGCGCGCTCGACGGTCAGGTCGAGCGTTCCGCCTTCCATGCGGTTGTACACGTCGAGCAGCTTGCCCAACGCGCCGGCGTCGGTGACGCGCGCGCGCAACGGGCCGTTCTCGTCCTGCTGCGCGGTCAGCGTTCCCTCGCCGATGCGCGCCTTGGCGCGCAAGCTGCGCGCGACGCCGCCGCGCCACACGCCCGTCATCTCGAACTGGCCGAGCGATTGCGAATTGGAGCCGAGCACGTTGGCGATCTTGACGTCAAGGTCGAGATCCTTGCCTTCCTCCGACGGCCCGCCGGCGCTCAGAAATCCCTTGATCAGGGCCCGCGCGTCGAGCGTCGCGCCGCGCACCGTCGCCTTCATCCCTCCGTCGCCGTTGACGATGTCCGCCTTCAGCTCGTCGGCGGCGGACAGCCGCAACTGCGTCAGCTTGGCGCTCTGGACGGCGCCGTCGGGGGCCATCTGCGCGACGCCGCGGATCGAGACCGCGCCGGCGTCGACAACGATGGAATTGACCGCGACGGCGCCGCGTTCTCCCTTGAAGCTGAAGGTCGCCTTGCCCGGCTTGCCGGCCGCCTTCAGCGTCCCCGTCTGCGGGCTGGCGATCGCCACGCGCGCGAGGTCGGCCTCGACCTCGGCGCTCGACTTGCTCAACGGCGCCTTGACCCGCACCCCCATCGGGCCGCTGAGCATGTCGGCGAAGGGGAAGTTGAGTTTGGCGCGCGCCGCGTCGTCCAGGGAGAGCGACAAGGTCACCGATCCTTCGTCGTTCGCCCCCTTGCTCATGTCGACCGCGACCGGCACGCCGTACATCTGGCCCTGGCCGGCGATCTTGATGTCCCCGCGGTCGGCGAGGATGGATAGCGAGGCCTGCTCGAGGCGCTCGTCGGCGAGGAAGTGGTCGATGCGGAAATTGCTCAGCGAGCCTTCCGCGTGAAACTGGTTGTCCTCCGGGCGCACCGTTTTGCCGAGCTTGAGATCGATCGCCAGCTTGCCCTCGAACTGGCCTTTGATCATCGCCGGGTCGACGGCGAAGTCGACGTATCGCTTCAACGCGTCGCGATTCAACAGGTCGGCGAGCGCGTCGGCGCCGCCCTGCAGGCGGGCGGAGGCGCGCGCCGGCACCACCGGCGCCGGGGCGGTGTCGGGAACGGCGTAGACGACGTCGGCCGCCTGGATGCGCCGACTCGGCGAAAGCTCCATCACGCCGCTCTTCGCCGCGACGGAGAATTCCTTGCCGGTGATCACGCCGACCGCGTCGAGGCCTGCGAGCGGCGGAATCCCCGGCAGCACCTCGACCGCCGCGTCGCGCAGCGAGAAGTCGCCGCGCACGCTCGACGCGGGAACGGCGCGGCGGCTGACCGCCGCGTCGAGCGCCGCGGGGTCCCAGTCTACGGTCATCGCGCCGGAAACCACCTGCCCGCCGCGCACGTTCTGAAGGCACCAGTTGCGCGCGTCGGCGTTGATGAAGCTCGGCCACAGCCGGACGACGTCGAGGAGCGCGCTCGGCCCCATCTGCAGCTTCATTTTCAGCGTCGCGCCGTCGGCGGCCTGAGCGAACTCGCCGCCGCCCTCGCCATTGACCGTGGGGCCGTGGACCGCCAGCCGATCGACGATCAGGCGCGCTTCGCTCGACAGATAGCGCGCGTCGAGCGTCGCCTGATCGATGACGATCGGCTTCTCGCCCGGGCGCTCGGGACCGAACACGGCGTCTTGCGACTCGATGCGCGCGACCCAGGCGGGCGTCGCCGTCGTCGGCGGCGCGAGCCAGCCCCTGCCGAAAAAGTGGGTCGCGCCCGACAGAATCTGCAGGTCGGAGAAGCGATAACGGTTCCTCGACGGGTCCCAGGCGACCGCGCCAGTCGCCTCGTCGATGAAGAACGGCTCGTGGTCGGGGTCGTCGAGCCTGAAATAGCCGGCGCCGAGCACGAAACGCCCCTGCAGCGTCTGGATCGACGAATTGGCCGCCAGCCGGGCCTCGACCTTGAACGACATCGGCATGTCGGCCTCGAACGGCGGATGGCCGACGTGCATCACCAGCATGTCGTCAAGGCTGAGGTCGCGCGCGTCGAGCGACAGCGTGCGCGCTTCGCCGCCGCGCGCCGTCGCCTCGATCGACCAGCTTCCCGCCGCGCCGCGCGCCGAGGCGCGGATCGACGCCGCGTCGCCGTTCCTGTCGAACGACAGGGCGAAGTCGTCGTAGACGGTTTTCTTGCCCAACGCCTCGTTGGCGACCTCGAGATGGCCGCGCGCGAGCGAGACATGGTCGAGCGCCCGGCTCGCTCCGGTCATCGTGTCGATGATGCGAAACACGGCCAAGCCGAAGTCAGGCGCGCCCGCGTCCTCCGGCGCCGGGGGCGCCGGCAGATCGATGGCCGCCGCCGCCGGGTCGGCGGCCGCGGCGATTGAAAGCGCGCCGTCCCGACGCAACGACAGGCGCAGGTCGAGGCCATCGAGCTCGAGCCGCCGCACCTTGATCGTAAGCGTCAGCAGCGACAGCGCGTCGAGCCCGACGCGGCCGCCGGGCGCGGAGAGCACCATTCGGCCGGCGCGATCACGGATGGCGATGCCGCCGAAGCTGAGGCCGACGCCGCCCCCGATCCGGGTCAAATAGGTCGAGCCGATGGCGACCGCATAGCGATCGCCGAGGCGCTCCTCAAGGCTCTGGGCGATGCCGGGCTTCAGGCTTTCGACGTCGATCGGCCCCGCGGCGAGCACGGCGAGGAACACGCCCGCCGCCGCGACCGCGCCGACGCCGACCGCCGCCGCCGCGGTCAGCACGACGCGGCACAGCGTCCCCGCCCCGGCGCGCCGCCACGGGCGCGCCAAAGTGCGGCCCTTGGCGCTGCGCAGCAAGCGCTGCATCGCCGCCCGGGCCTTCGATCGCGCCGCCGCGTCGGTGTCGCCGATCAACCTCGCGCCGTCCTCGCTCGATTCGTCGTGCCGACCGCTTCGGCGTCTCGCGCTCCGGCGCCGTCGGTCTTGCCTCGCGCCGCCGCCGCCCGTGGGAATCGAGCGCCGGCCCCGCCAAGCTCTTGAACCGGCGGCGCCCCCGGGTCAATGTGGCGCCGAAGCGCCGTCATGCCGTCGCTGGTCGACATTGCCGAGGAACTTGGCGCAAACGAGGGCGAAATGAGCAAGAATGTGGAAATCGGCGACCCGGCGCCCGAATTCGATCTCCCCGCCGACGACGGCCAGAGCCTGTCGCTCGCCCGCCTCGCCGGCAAGACCATCGCGCTTTACTTCTACCCGAAGGACGACACCGCGGGCTGCACCGCCGAGGCCATCGCCTTCAACGCGCTGAGGGGCAAGTTCGCCGCCGCCGGCGCGGCGATCGTCGGCGTCTCGCCCGACAGCGCCGCAAGCCACGCCAAGTTCAAGCGGAAGCACGACCTCGAACTCGCCCTTGCCGCCGACCCGACCAAGGCGACGCTCGAGGCCTACGGCGTCTGGCGCGAGAAAAGCATGTACGGGCGCAAGTACATGGGCGTCGAGCGGACGACCTTCCTCATCGGCCCGGATGGCCGGGTGGCGCGGATCTGGCGCAAGGTTAAGGTCCCCGGCCACGCCGAGGAAGTCCTCGCCGCCGCCGAGGCGCTGCGGCCGCCGTTTGCCGACCGTTAACCCTAATAGGTTGTAATCGAGGGCGGTAGCGTCCCCGCGCCTTCGGGGTCGGAGTGTGTTTGCGCATGTCGCCGCCTGGTTCCCGTCCGCGCCCCAAGCCGGGCCGGCCGTATTATTTTGTGTCCCGCGCGCAAGGCGACGAGATCCGCTCCGTGGCGCTGCGACCGTTCGCCGTGTGGTCGCTGACGGCGCTGGCGCTCCTCTCGCTCCTATGGGGCGCCGCGGCCACCGTCTATTTCGTCTTTCGCGACGACATGCTCGCCGCGCTCGCCGTGCGCCAGGCGGAGATGCAATACGCCTACGAGGACCGGCTCGCCGAGGCGCGCGCCGAGATCGACCGTGTCGCCAGCCGGCAGCTGCTCGACCAGAATTCCTTCGAGGGCAAGCTGCATGAATTGCTGTCGCGCCAGGCCGCGCTCGAGCAGCGCGGCTCGGTGCTCGCCGCGCTCGCCGACCAGGCCTCGCGCGACGGCTTCGCCGACGCGCCGACGCGCGCGCCCGCGCCCGGCGCCGCCCGCCCGTCCGCCCCGGCGCTCTCGGCCGTCGACCCGGCGTTTCCGCTCGCCGCCCCCTCGGGCGGTCTGATCGAGCCGCTGACGGCGACCCCTTCGGCGCCCGGTGCGGCGAAGCCGCGCCCGGTCGAGGAGCCGCGCGAACACATGAGCAAGCTGGTCAAGCCGAAGAGCGAGCGCGACGCGCTCGCCGACCTCGCCGCGACGGCTGATAATCCGGCGCTCGGCGCGTCGGCGCGACTCAGCCTGATCGCCTATTCGCTCGACCGCATGGAGCGGCGTCAGGAGAGCGCGCTCGGAGAAATCGACTCCGCGGCGCGTCGCGACGCCGAGCGCCTCACTGCAATCATCGAGCGCGTCGGGCTTTCCGCCAATGCGCTCGCCGCGCCGCCGGCCAAGGCCGCGGTCGGCGGGCCGTTCATTCCGCTCGCCGACGACGCCGACGCGCCGGCTTTCGATCAGGCGCTCGCCCGCGCCGAGCGCGACGTCGCCTCCGCCGACCGGCTGGTCCGACTGATGCCGGCGCTGCCGGTGCGCGCGCCGTTGATCGGCGAGGCGATGGTCTCCTCGCCGTTCGGCTACCGGATCGATCCGTTCCTCGGCAAGCCGGAGCTGCACCCGGGGATCGATCTGGTGCAGGACTACGGATCGGAGGTCCGCGCCACCGCCGCAGGCCGAGTGGTTCACGCCGGGCCGGCGGGCGGCTACGGCGACATGGTCGAGATCGACCACGGCGACGGCCTCGCCACCCGCTACGGCCATCTCTCCGAAATCCTGGTGCAGGAGGGCCAGTTCGTCGCCGCCGGAGCGACGCTCGGCCGGCTGGGCTCGACCGGCCGCTCGACCGGGCCGCACCTCCATTATGAGGTGCGCGTCGACGGCGAGCCGGTCGACCCGCAGCGCTTTCTCCAGGCGGGCGCGCCGTTGTTCGCCTCGCTTACGCCCGCGCCGGCCGGCGCGCCGCGCGATTGACGACCCGCCGCCCGGTTTCGCCTGGCGCGAAGCGCGGCTAGATTAAGGCGATGGATTTCGCGCTCGGCTCAACCATCGAACTGCTCGGCGTCGCCATGCTGGTGGCGATCGTCGCGCGACGGCTGCGCCTGCCCTATACCGTCGGCCTTGTCCTTGCCGGACTTGGGTTGGCGCTGACGCGCGTCGACTTTGGCGTGACGCTGACCCACGACGTCATCTTCGACGTCATCCTGCCGGCGCTTTTGTTCGAGGCGGCGCTCAGCATCCGTTGGAGCGAGCTGAAGCGCGACCTCGCGCCGGTGCTCGCGCTTTCGACGCTCGGCGTCGCGCTCGGCGCCGCGACGGTCGCCGCCGGGCTCAAGTTTCTGCTCGGCTGGCCGATCGGGCCGGCGCTCGCCTTCGGCGCGCTGATCGCGGCGACCGATCCGATCGCGGTGATCGCGCTGTTGCGAGAGAGCGGCGTCAAGGGCCGCCTCAAGCTGGTCATCGAAAGCGAGAGCCTGCTCAACGACGGCGTCGCGGCGCTGTTGTTCTCCCTCGTCCTCGGCGCGTTCTACGGCGCCGGCGACCCGCCGACCGCGCTCGACGTGGCCGCGCAGGCGCTGCTGATCGCCGGCGGCGGCGCAGCGATCGGCGCGGTCGGCGCCGGCTTGGCGATCATCGTCGCCGGCCGCACCCAAGACTATCTGGTCGAGACCGCCCTGACCACGGTCGCCGCCTATGGGACGTTTCTCATCGCCGAGCGCGTCGGCGCCTCGGGCGTGCTGGCGACTGTCACGGCCGGGCTGATGATGGGCAATCTCGGCGTGCTCGCCGACGACGCCCGCCCGTTCGCGCTGAGCCCGCATGGGCGCGTCTTCGTCGTCGCCTTCTGGCAGTTCGCCGCCTTCGTCGCCAATTCGCTGGTGTTCCTGCTCATCGGCCTGGCGATGGCGGCGACGCCGGCGCACGCCTTCGCCGCGCTCGCCGAGATCGTCGCGCTGGCGCTCGCCGGCCGGGCGGCGACCGTCTATCCGGTCGCCTTGCTGTTCGCCCGCAGCCGCTGGGCGATTCCTTGGCCGCAGCGGCATTTCCTGTGGTGGAGCGGCCTGCGCGGCGCGCTGGCGCTGGCGCTCGCGCTGTCGCTGTCGCCGTCCGCCCCCTACCGCGACGAGATCGTCGTCGCCGCCTTCGCCGTCGTCGCGTTTTCCGTGCTGGTCCAGGGGCTCGCCGCCAAGCCGGCGCTGCGGCTCTTGAAGCTCGACCAAGGCGGATGAGGAGCCCCGAGCAAGCGCGGCGGTCGGCCGCGCTTGCGGCCGCGGTCGTCGACTGCGGCCAGAGGCGTCTCAAGGCGCGGCCGGCGGCCGCGCCTTAAGGGCGTCAGCCCTTGATCTTGGCGACCTTGCCGGCGCGCAGGCGCGCCGTCGCGGGGAAGCCCGCGCCGAGCAGCGGCCGCAGGTAATCGAAGAACTTCGGCGTCACGTCGTTGCCGGCGGGCGCGATCAGCTCGTCCTCCATCACCCGCGTCTTGCCAGCGACGGCCTCGAGCGGGATCAGCGGATAGTCGGTCGCGTAGTCGGCGACGCGGCGGATCGCCACCGAGCCGTCGTGGTCGCCCCACACCGCGTACTGCACCGCCTTCTCGCCCACCTCGCGCGCCTCGCGCTGGTCGACGTCGGAGACGCAGCCGACGAACGAACGCTGCAGGTAGCCGAAGGTGTCGCCGCGCACGCGCTTGATGCCGAGCTTGTTCTTCACTTCCTCGCACAACAGGTCGGCGAGCGCGCCGGTGCCGGAAAGCTGCACGTTGCCGTGCGCGTCCTTCTCCACCGCGCCGGCGAGCTTGGTGATGATCGCCTCGCCCTTCTCGTCGTGGACGCCTTCGGAGACCGCGATGACGCAGCGCTTGTGCTTGGCGAAGGTCTCTTTCACGTCGGCGAGGAACTTGTCGACGACGAAGACGCGCTCGGGCAGGTAGATGAGGTGCGGGCCGTCGTCGGGGAAGCGGCGCGCCAACGCCGAGGCGGCGGTGAGGAAGCCGGCGTGGCGGCCCATCACCACCGCGCAATAGACGCCGTTCAGCGCCGCGTTGTCGAGGTTCGCGCCCATGAACGCCTGGGCCACGAAGCGCGCCGCCGAGGGGTAGCCGGGCGTGTGGTCGAAGCCGACCAGGTCGTTGTCGATCGTCTTCGGAATATGGATCGCGCGCAGCTTGTGGCCGCCTTTGCGCGCCTCGTCGGCGACGATGCGCACCGTGTCGGAGGAATCGTTGCCGCCGATGTAGCAGAAGGTGCCGACGCCGTGCGCCTTCAGAACCTTGAAGATCTCCTGGCAGTACTTGATGTCGGGCTTGTCGCGGGTCGAGCCCAGCGCGGCGGCCGGCGTGGCGGCGACCGCCTCGAGGTTGGCGGTGGTCTCCTGGCTTAGATCGACGAGGTCCTCGTCGACGATGCCGCGCACGCCGCGCAATGCGCCGTAGACGCCGGTGATCGAAGGGAATCGCCGCGCCTCGAGCGCGAGGCCGACCAGCGACTGGTTGATGACGGCGGTCGGCCCGCCGCCCTGCGCGACGAGAATCTTGTTCGACATATTTTTCAATCTCCCCTTGACATGCGGCTGGCGGCTCCGCCGCCGATTTGGCCGCGCCTTTAAACTCCGGGGCGCGTCGCGAAGCAAGCCGCCCGGCGCATTCCGCCGCGCCTTCTCGGTTCAGCGTTATCCAAGCGTTATCCACATACGCCCGCAACCGTCTGAGGCGCGGCGGAATCTCCGTCTCGCCGCGCCGGCCCGCTCGGCGGCTGCATTCACGCTCGACAACGCCCCCTCCCCGCCGCAACATCCGCGCCATTGTCCGGGGCCGTCATGGATTCTTCGCTCGTCAAAACCGTCGGGTTCGTCCATCTCCATGTCCACAGCGCCTATTCGCTGCGCGAGGGGGCGCTGTCGATCGAGGCGCTGGCCAAGCTCGCCAAGGCCGACGCGACGCCGGCGCTGGGCATCGCCGACGCCAACAACCTCTTCGGCGCGCTGGAGTTTTCGGAAAAGCTGACCAAGGCGGGGGTGCAGCCGATCGTCGGCGCGCAGATCGTGGTCGACTTCGGCGACGCGCCGTCCGCCGCCCGCCTGGTCGAGGCGCGCGCCGCGCGGGCGCCGATCGTGCTGATGGCGCAGAACGAGGCGGGCTACCGCGCGCTGATGCGCCTCGCCTCGCGCGTCTGGCTCGACCCCAAGGACGGCGACGAGCCCCACGTCGCCTTCGCCGCGCTCGAGGGCGCGGAGGGGCTTATCGCGCTGACCGGCGGGCCGGCCGGGCCGATCGACCGCGCGCTTCGGCTCGGCATGCCCGACCTCGCCGCGGCGCGGCTGAAGCGCCTCGCGCCGCTGTTCGACGGGCGACTCTATGTCGAGATCCAGCGGCACGGTCTGGAGAGCGAGCGCGCCGTCGAGCCGGCGCTGATCGACCTCGCCGACGCTGACGGCCTGCCGCTGGTGGCGACCAACGAGCCTTATTTCGCCGCGGCCGCCGACTTCGAGGCGCACGACGCGCTGCTGTGCGTCGCCGAGGGCGCGCTGGTCTCCGCCGCCGAGCGCCGCCGCCTGTCGCCGGAGCACCGCTTCAAGACCCGCGCCGAGATGCGCGCCCTGTTCGCCGACCTCGAGGAGGCGGCCGACAACAGCGTCGCCGTGGCGCTGCGCTGCGCCTACCGGCCGCAGAAGCGCAAGCCGATCCTGCCCCACTACACCGCGCCGGGCGGCGAGGCGGTGAACGAGGAGCAGGAGCTGCGCCGCCAGGCGCGCGACGGCCTGGAGCGGCTGATCGCGCGCTACGGCTGCGCGCCCGGCCACAGCCCCGACGACTACCGCCAGCGGCTCGAGTACGAGCTCGGCGTCATCGTGCGGATGAAGTTCCCCGGCTACTTTCTCATCGTCGCCGACTTCATCCAGTGGGCCAAGGCGCACGGCGTTCCGGTCGGCCCGGGGCGCGGCTCGGGCGCCGGCTCTCTGGTCGCCTACGCGCTCACCATCACCGCCATCGACCCGATGCGCTTCGATCTGCTGTTCGAGCGCTTCCTCAACCCCGAGCGCGTGTCGATGCCCGACTTCGACGTCGACTTCTGCCAGGAGCGGCGCGACGAGGTGATCGCCTATGTGCGCCAGCGCTACGGCGAGGACCGCGTGGCGCAGATCATCACCTTCGGCTCGTTCCTCGCCCGCGGCGTGCTGCGCAACGTCGGCCGGGTGCTGGAGGCGCCGCTCGGCCAGGTCGACAAGCTCGCCAAGCTGGTGCCGCAGAACCCGGCGAAGCCGGTGACGCTGAAGCAGGCGGTCGCCGACGAGCCGCGCCTGCAGGAGGCGGCCGGCGCCGACCCCAGGGTCGCCAAGATGCTGGCGATCGCCGAACGCCTCGAGGGGCTCTACTCCAACGCCTCGACCCACGCCGCCGGCGTGGTGATCGGCGATCGGCCGCTGGTCGAGCTGACCCCTCTCTATTGCGACCCCAAGTCGGAGATGCCGGCGACCCAGTTCAACATGAAGTGGGTCGAGGCGGCGGGCCTGGTGAAGTTCGACTTCCTCGGCCTGAAGACGCTCACCACCTTGCGCAAGGCGCAGAACCTGCTGGCGCGGCGCGGGATCGCGGTCGAGTTCGGCGAGATCCCGCTCGACGACGCGAAGACCTTCGCGATGCTCGGGCGCGGCGAGACGGTCGGCGTGTTCCAGGTTGAAAGCGCCGGCATGCGCAAGGCGCTGGCCGAGATGCGCGCCGACCGCTTCGAGGACATCATCGCCTTGAACGCGCTCTACCGCCCGGGGCCGATGGCCAACATCCCCACCTATTGCGCGCGCAAGCTCGGCCACGAGAAGCCCGACTACCCCCATCCCAAGGTCGAGCCCTACTTGCGCGAGACCTTCGGCGTCATCGTCTACCAGGAACAGGTGATGCAGATCGCGCGCGCGCTCTCCGGCTATTCGCTCGGCGAAGCCGACATGCTGCGCCGCGCCATGGGCAAGAAGATCAAGTCGGAGATGGACGCGCAGCGCGCGCGCTTCGTCAAGGGCGCGGTCGAGCGCGGCCTCGCCCACGCCAAGGCCGACGAGGTCTTCGACCTCTTGGCCAAGTTCGCCGACTACGGCTTCAACAAGAGCCATGCGGCGGCCTACGCGCTGATCACCTATTGGACCGCGTGGCTGAAGGCCAACCACCCGGCCGAGTTCCTCGCCGCCTCGATGACGCTCGACAAGGCGAGCGCCGACAAGCTCGCCGAGTACCGCGGCGAAGCGCGCCGGCTCGGCATCCACGCCGCGCCGCCCTCGGTCAACGGCTCCGACGTCGACTTCGACGTTCGCCTCGACGCCGACGGCCAGCCCACCATCGCCTATGCGCTGAGCGCGGTGAAAGGCGTCGGCGACGGCCAGGCGCAGGCGATCGTGCAAGCGCGCGGCGACAAGCCTTTCGCCTCGCTCGCCGACTTCGCGCGGCGGATCGACCCGCGCGGCGTCAACAAGAAGGCGCTCGAATGCCTCGCCGCGGCGGGCGCTTTCGACGAATTGGAGAGCGACCGCGCCGTCGCCTTCGCCTCCGTCGAGCCGATGCTCGCCATCGCCCATCGCCGCGCCGAGGATCTCGCCTCCGGCCAGAGCGCCTTCACGCTGGGAGAGCCCGACGCGGCGCCGCTGCTGACGCGCGCCGCGCCATGGTCGGCGGCCGACCGGCTCAGGCGCGAGTTCGAGGCGATCGGATTCTTCCTCTCCGGCCACCCGCTGGAGGCCTACGAGCCGGCGCTGAAGCGGCTCAGAACCATGCGCTGGATCGAGTTCGCGCGCGCGGCGCGCGGCGGCTCGGCGACCGCGCGGCTCGGCGCCAGCGTCATCGACCGCCACGAGCGGCGCACCCGCAGCGGCTCGAAGCTCGGCGTCATCCAGCTCTCCGACCCCAGCGGCCAGTACGAGGCGATCATCTTCCAGGAGGGCCTCGCCCAATACCGCGACCTGTTGGAGAAAGGCGCCGACGTGCTGGTGACGCTGCAAGGCGCCGCCGACGGCGAGGACGTGCGCGCGCGCATCGTCGAAGTGGAGTCGCTTGCTGAAGCCGCCGCGCGCGTCAACAAGGGCCTGCGCGTGTTCGTGCGCGACGAAGCGCCCCTCGCCTCGATCGCCGAGCTGTTGCGCGCCAAGGGCGAAGGCGAGGTGTCGCTGGTGGCGATGCTGGGGCCCGAGGTCGGCGAAGTCGAGGTGAAGCTGCCGGGGCGATACGCGGTCACGGGGGCCTTGGCCGGCGCGCTGAAGGCGGCGCCGGGGGTGGTGGCGGTGGAGCACGTGTGACGAGGGCGGAGAACGGCAGTAGGCGCGGCCGCGCCTGCAAGGGGCGCGTGCATTGCGCGAAAGTGATGGCGTCCTTGACGCAGCCAATCTATTCCCTTTGTGTACGCATTCAGGTACAATAAGCCATGCGCGTCACCTCCTATTCCGAGCTTCGCCGCAACCTCGCGGCGGCCATCGACCGAGTCAACGCCGACCGCGAGCCCGTCGTGATCACCCGCGACCGCGGCAAGTCGATGGCGGTGCTGATGTCGCTGGAGGACTTCGCCTCCTACGAGGAGACGCGCCACCTCCTGCGCAGCCCGGCGAACGCCGGACGGCTGCTGGAGTCGGTGGCCGAATTGGAGCGCGGCGGCGGCGAGGAGCGGACGCTCTCCGAGTGAAGCTCATTTTCAGCGAGCGCGCGTGGGAGGACTACCTCTACTGGCAGGCGACCGACGCCAAGCTGCTCGCGCGGCTCAACGGCCTGATCAAGGAATGCCTGCGCGCCCCATTCGAAGGAACCGGCAAGCCCGAGCCGCTACGCGGGCCGCTGTCGGGGTGGTGGTCGAGACGATTGACGCAAGAGCATCGCCTCGTCTACCGGCCGACGGAGGGTGGGCTCATGATCGCGCAGTGCCGGTATCGCTACTAAAGGCGGCCGCGGGCGGCGTTGACGGCGCCGAGGCGCGCGTGACATCCGGCGTCCGCGTCACTTCCGCGTCGCTTCGAGCGCGGCGAGGTTCGCGCGCACCGTCGCCGTCCGCGGATGATCCGGCCCGTAGCTCGCCTCGCAAATCGCCAACGCGCGGCGATAAAGCGGCTCGGCCTCGTCGAGGCGGTTCGTTGCGGCGAGCATGAGCGCGAGATTATTGAGGTCTCTTCCGACGTCGGGATGATCCGGCCCATAGCTCGCCAAGTCGATCGCCAGAGCGCGCCGACAAAGCGGCTCAGCTTCGCCTGACCGGTTCGTGACGCAGAGCAATTGCCCGAGGTTGTTGAGGTTGGTCGCCACGGTCGGATGATCCGGACCGTACCGTGCCTCGGATATCACCAGCGCCCGCCGATAAAGTGGCTCGGCCTCGCCGCGCCGGTTCGTGACGCGCAGTAGTTCCGCGAGATTGTTGAGGCCAGCTGCCACAGTAGGATGATCCGGGCCGTAGCTCGCCTCGCAGATCGCCAATGCGCGGCGGTAAAGCGGCTCGGCCTCACTGCACCGATGCGTGGTGCCAAACCACCCCGCAAGGCTGTTGAGGTCTCTGGCCACGTTCGGATGGGACGGTCCAAAGTTCACCTCGTCGATCGCCAACGCGCGTCGCATGAGTGGTTCGGCCTCGTCCAGCCGGTTCCTGTCCCGAAGCAATATTGCGAGATTGTTGAGGTGGATCGCCACTTCGGGGTGATTCGGTCCAAGGCTCGCTTCGAGGATCGCTAGCGCGCGCCGATAAAGCGGCTCGGCCTCGCCGAGCCGATTCCCGTCCCGCAGCAAGAGGGCAAGATTGTTGAGGTCTCTCGCCACTGCAGGATGGTCCGGCCCGTAGGTCGCCTCGTCGATTGCCACTGCACGTCGAAAAAGCGACTCCGCCTCGCCAGAGCGAGATGTGGCGTAGAGCAAGCTCGCAAGATTGTTGAGGCCAGTCGCCACAATTGGATGATCCGGTCCGAGACCCGCCTCTTCGATCGCCAGGGCACGGCGATAATGCGGCTCAGCCTCAACGTGCCGGGCTTTCGCTTGGAGCAGCACAGCTAAATGATTGAAAATCCGGGCGGTCGGCTCAGCAATCGCCGCCTCGTCCGCCTGCTTGGCTATCGCCAGAGCATGCGCTGCGAGCGGGTCGAGGACCGGCCAGCTTCGGACGTCCTGCGGATCGCCGACGAACGCCGCATCCACCCAACCGAGCGCCTCCCGCAAGGCCTCGCCGCGCCGCTCCTCCGTCATGTTCCGCCGCGCGAAATCCTGCACCAGCCGGTGCACGGCGAAACCGTCCTGCGTCGCCTTGCCGGCCTCCGCCGTCGCGCGCGAGGCGAGCGAATAGGCGAAGAGATTGGCGCGCGCCGCGCGCGCGTCGAAGCCTGCGGGATCGCCGGGCGCGGCGACGTCGAGCAGCGAGTCGGGAACCGGCTCCGGCGCAAGGAAGGCGAGGCGTTCGAGCAGGCGGCGGGCGTCAGGCGTCAGGCGGTCGACCGAGGTCGCCCAGGTCGCGGCGAGGCCCGTGTCGTGGTCGTAGCTCATCAGGGTCTTGTCGAACCAGGCAAGCACGGTCGCGCGCTTCTCGCGCCAAAGTTTGAGATAGCGCGCGAAGTCGATGCGCTCGGTGGCGATATAGGCGCCCGCCTGCTCGAGCCCGAGCGCGAGGCCGCCGAGTTCGCCGGCAAGCTCTTGCGCCAGCTTCGCGTCGTCGGGCGAGCGCGCGCGGTCCTCGTCGGTGCGCTCCAGAAGGAAGGCGACGGAGGCAGCTTCATCGAGCACGCCGAGATCGAGCGTACGCAGCGAAGCGGGGAAATTGCCGGCGCGACCGGTGACGACGACCTTGCCGCCGCTGAGCCGCGCTAACAGCTTATCGACGGCGGCGACGGCGGCAGGGTCGTCGACGTTGTCGACGATCATCAGCCAGCCCGCATGGGCTGCGAGCCAGCCGAGCGCCGCGGCGATCTTCGCCGCGTCCTCGCGCGCCTCTTTCTCCGGCAGATTGAGAATGTCCGGCCCGGCGAGCGCGGCGAGGCTGGTGTCGAGCCCGGCCGGCGTATCGGCGCGTAGGAACAGCAGCGCCGAATGTTCGCCCTCGTGCTTGAGCGCATATTCGGCCGCCAGCCGCGTCTTGCCGATCCCGCCGAGCCCATGCAGCGCCCGCCCAACGATCGCCGTCGCCCCGCCCGCCTCCGCGTTCAGCGCTTCGTGCAGCTTATCAAGGGCTTCCTCGCGGCCCTTGAAGAGCGAGCCGAGCGAGGCGAACGGAAGGTTTTTCGGGCGGCGCGTCGTTCTTGCGGCCTCGGCTTTCGCCAGCAGGTCGAGAATCGCCGAAGCGAGGACGTGCTTGGCGAGATCGTCCGGGCCGTTGAACTCGCAGCCGGGATAACGCTTGAGCGCCCGGAGCCGCGCCAGATGCGCCGCTTGCGCGGCGCGCGAAGCGTCCGTCGGCGCATAATTCGGTCCGCGCTCGACTTTGTCGGCGGCCTTGGCGATCAACAACAGCTTGCGATGATAGAGCGCCAGCCACGCCTCCCACTGCGTGTAGGAGACCTCGGCGCGGTCGCGCAACGCCGCGCCGAGCGGCGGCAAGTCGGCGGCGAGATCGGGATGCTTGGCGAGCAAGGCGTCGACGTCGCGGTCAAGCGGCGCCGAACCCGTCATGTCGCCGACCAGATGCACGACGGCGTCGCAGCTTTCGATATAGACGTCGAGCTTGTCCAGCGTGTCGCCGCCGAGGTCCTTGAAGTCCTCCTGCACCTTCACGTCGACGTTGGGTCGCGTGAGGTCCTTGCGGAGTTGATCGCGATAGGCGCGGAACTCGTCGGAGACCGTCGAGAGAAAGATCTTCATCGAGCCCGACATCGGCGCGCCCGCCCTATTCTTCGCCTTTCGATTGTGGCGCGCCGGCGACGGCGCAGGAAGCGCTCCGCCGCGAACCATTCGCCGCACGCGAGCGCCGTCTTGGCGGGCGCGAGCGGCGCGACGCGCCCCGCGCCGCGACAATTGTTCGACGCCGAGCCGATCGTCGTCGATAAATATTCTTAATATCATTTACTTAAATCGCTTTATTGAAGCTGCGTCGCGACGTGGGCGAGGCGCGGACGACCGGTCGCCGCCCCGCCCCGCCCTCGCCAAACTGGACGGTTCTTCGCGCCTAACGCGCTGAAACGACGCCGCGGCGGGCAGGACGCGCGGGACTCGCGCGGCTTGGTTCGCCGTCGCTTGCCTTTCTCGCCCGCCTCCCTTATTACCCAGGCCATTCCACAGGCGGGTCTTTTCGCGCGCCCTGCTCCAAGGGTTCGCTTCCGGTGGCGAGGGAACTCGCTGCGACGATCCACCGAGGCTCAACCGGAAAGGAAAACGCAGTGTCTCTGCCGGATTTCACCATGCGCCAGCTGCTCGAGGCGGGCGCGCATTTCGGCCATCAGTCGCATCGTTGGAACCCGAAGATGGCGCCCTTCATCTTCGGCGTGCGCAACTCGATCCACATCATCGACCTCGCCCAGACGGTGCCGTTGATGCACCAGGCGCTGAAGACGGTGTCCGACACCGTCGCCAAGGGCGGCCGGGTGCTGATGGTCGGCACCAAGCGCCAGGCGGCGGAAGAGATCGCCGAGGCGGCCAAGCGCTCGGCGCAGTATTTTGTCAACTCGCGCTGGCTCGGCGGCACGCTGACCAACTGGAAGACCATCTCCGCCTCGATCGCCCGCCTGCGCAAGCTCGACGAGCAGCTTGGCGAGGGCGCCAAGGGCCTGACCAAGAAGGAGCGCCTGATGCTGTCGCGCGAGCGCGACAAGCTTGAGAAGGCGCTCGGCGGCATCAAGGAGATGGGCGGGGTGCCCGACCTGGTGTTCGTCATCGACACCAACAAGGAGGCGCTGGCGATCAAGGAGGCGAACCGCCTCAAGATCCCGGTGATCGCCATCCTCGACACCAATTGCGACCCCGACGGCATCGCTTATCCCGTGCCCGCCAACGATGACGCCAGCCGCGCCATCACGCTCTATTGCGATCTTGTCGCGCGCGCGGCGATCGACGGCATTTCGCGCAGTCAGGGCGCGGCGGGCGTCGATCTCGGCGAGGCCGAGGCGCCGATCGCTGAGGCCCTGCCCGAGCCGACGGCGGCCGAAGGGGAGCCGGTCGAGCCGACCTCGACCGAGCGCTTTGAGCTGCTCGCCGCGCCGCGCGGCGCGCCCGACGATCTCGCCAAATTGACCGGCGTCGGCCCGCAGATCGTCAAGAAGCTCAACGATCACGGCGTCTTCCACTATTGGCAGATCGCCGCGCTGACCGACGAAGAGGCCAATCAGCTCGACGCCGACCTCAAGTTCAACGGCCGCGTGGCGCGCGACCATTGGGCGGAGCAGGCCCGCGCGCTGATCGCCGCGGAGTAAGTTTTTCCTCTCCCGTTCGCGGGAGAGCGCTCGCAGCGAGGGCGGGAGCCGCCCTCGTCGGGCCCTCCGGGCCGCCTTCTCCCGCCAAGCGGGAGAAGCGAGGCTTCGAAGGCGCCGCGTCAACTGTCGTTCGTTTCAATTCTGGGGAAGATCGCCATGGCCACGATTAGCGCCGCGCTGGTGAAAGAACTGCGCGAGAAGACCGGCGCAGGGATGATGGATTGCAAAACCGCACTCGGCGAGACCGGCGGCGACATCGAGGCGGCGGTCGACTGGCTGCGCAAGAAGGGCCTCGCCAAGGCGGCTAAGAAGAGCGGCCGCGTCGCCGCCGAAGGGCTGGTCGGCGTGGCCGTCGAGGCCAATTTCGGCGTCGTCGTCGAGCTGAACTCCGAGACCGACTTCGTCGCCCGCAACGACGATTTCCAGGCGCTAGTGCGCGGCGTGCTCGCGGTGGCGATCGACAAGGGGCCGGACGTCGACGTCGAGGCGGTGAAGGCCGCCCACTATCCGAGCGGCGGCACGGTCGCCGACGCCATCGCCAGCGCCATCGCCACCATCGGCGAGAACATGACGTTGCGCCGCGCCCAGGGGCTGCATGTCGCCGAGGGCGTGATCGGCCATTACGTGCACAGTCAGATCGTCGACGGGCTCGGCCGCATCGGGGTGCTGGTCGCGCTCCAGTCGAAGGGCGAGGCCGCCGCGCTCGAGCCGATCGCCCGCAAGGTGGCGATGCACGTCGCCGCCTCGAACCCGATCGCCGTCGATTCCAGCGGCGTCGACGCGGCGACGATCGCGCGCGAGCGCTCGGTGCTGACCGAGAAGAACGCCGGCAAGCCGCCGCAAGTGCTGGAGAAGATCGTCGAGTCGGGCCTGAAGAGCTTCTACAAGGAGGTCTGCCTGGTCGATCAGCCGTTCGTGCACGACCCCGCCAAGTCGGTCGCCCAGGCGCTGAAGGAAGCGGAGAAGACGGTCGGCGCGCCGATCGCCGTCGCCGGTTTCGTCCGCGTCGCGCTCGGCGACGGAATCGTCAAGCCCGCTGCGGAGGCGTGAGCCTCGGTGACGACAGGGCGGCCTCGGGGCCGCCCTTTTCATCTCCGCGCTCGACAAGCGCGATACGGCTGCTCGACGGAGGCGCGATGACGCTCGCGGAAATTGTCGTGGCTGGCGCTCGCCGCTGTCGCCGGCGGCGCCGTGTCGATGGCTTCGCCGGCCGTCTTGCTAAAGCGGAAAGGCTTGGCGTATTTCCGTCGGGACTGACGGCGGCCGACCGTCGAGCCCGACCTTTCGCCAAATCCGCCCGCACCCGAAACCGCCACGCGCCAGGAGACCCGCCTTGACCGACAGCGCGCCCGCCAAACCCCTGTTCAACCGCGTCGTGGTCAAGCTCTCCGGCGAGGCGCTGATGGGGCCGGACCCCTTCGGCTTGCACGCGCCGACCATCGAGCGCATCGCCGCCGACCTCAAGGCGGCGGCCGATCTCGGCGCCGAAGTCGCAGTGGTGGTCGGCGGCGGCAATTTCTTCCGCGGCCTCAGCGGCGCCGACAAGGGCATCGAGCGGGCGCGCGCCGACTCGATCGGCATGCTCGCCACGGTGATGAACGCGCTGGCGATGGAGGGCGCGCTCGAACGGCTCGGTCAGCCGGCGCGCGTCCTCTCGGCGGCGTCGATGCCCTCGCTCTGTCAGCCCTACTCGCGTCAGGCCGCGCTCAACCACCTCGTCAAGCGGCGCATCGTCATGCTGGCCGGCGGCACCGGCAATCCGTTCTTCACCACCGACACCGGCGCGGCGCTGCGCGCGTGCGAGCTCTCCGCCGACGCGGTGATGAAGGCGACCCAGGTCGACGGCGTCTACACCGCCGACCCGAAGAAGGACCCCACCGCGACCCGCTACGACCGCCTTTCCCACGACGAGGCGATCGCCCGCAAGCTCGCGATCATGGACGCCACCGCCTTCACGCTGGCGCGCGACAACCGCATCCCGATCGTCGTCTTCTCGATCGCCGAGCCCGGCGCGATCGCCGCGGCCCTGGTCGGCAAAGGCCGCGCCACCTACGTCATGCCGTGACCCCGAGCTCCGCCGCCGACCTCTCGCAAGGCGGGTATTGGAACGGCCCCGGCGCCAAACGCTGGAGCGAAGGCTGCGACGCGCCGGACGCGGTTTTCGCCCCCGTCGCCGAGATTCTCTTCGCCAAGGCGCGCCCGGGGGCGGGCGAACGCGCGGTCGACGTCGGCTGCGGCTGCGGCGCGACCACCCAGGAGCTCGCCCGCCGCGTCGGGCCGACCGGCCGCGCCGTCGGGATCGACATTTCGGCGGCGATGATCGCCGAGGCGCGCCGGCGCGCGCCCGCCGGCGGCGCGGCCGAGTTCCTCGTCGCCGACGCCGCGACCCACGCTTTCGCGCCGGCGTCGATCGACCTTCTGTTCTCGCGCTTCGGCGTGATGTTCTTTTCCGACCCGGTCCTCGCCTTCGCCAACCTGCGCCAGGCGACGAAGCGCGGCGGACGCCTCGTCTTCGCCTGCTGGCGCGAGCTTGAGCGCAATCCGTGGCACACGATCCCCCTGGAGGCCGCGTGCAAGCACGTTCCGCGCCCGCGCGAGCCTGGCCCGGAAGAGCCCGGCCCGTTCTCGCTCGCCGACCGAGCGCGCCTGCGCCGGGTCCTGGCGGCGGCTGGCTTCGCCGATGTTTCGCCGACTCCGGTTGAGATCGAGCTCGATCTCGCGGCCGGAAAAGGGTTCGACGCGGCGGTCGAGACGCCCTTTCACGTCGGCTTCGCCTCCCGCGCGCTGGAAAACCAACCTGAGCCGGCGCGCGCCGCCGCGAGGGAGGCGATCCGCGCCGCGCTCGCGCCCTACCGTCGCGGCGACCGCGCGCCGCTCGCCGCGGCGATCTGGATCGTCGAGGCGGTCAATCCGTGAAGCGAAAAAGCCAGCGCGATCAATTCGCCGGCAGCGCGACCTCAAGCACCAAGTCCGCCAGCCGCTCGGCCGCGTCGGCGACGCCAGCGGCCTTGGCGGCGGCGGCGGCCTTGGCGAGCGCCGGCGGATCGGCGAGCGCGGCGCGGATGAGGTCGGCGAGGCGCTGCGGCGTGAACTCGAGCTGCGGAACCACCGTCGCTCCGCCGCTCGCGGCGAGGATGGCGGCGTTGCCGGCCTGGTCCTGGTCGAGCGCGTGCGGGAGCGGCACCAGGATCGACGGCCGCCCGATCGCGGCGAGCTCGGAGACGGTGGAAGCGCCGGCGCGGCCGACCACCAGATGCGCGCGGGCGATGCGCGCCGGCAGGTCGGGAAAGAATTCGGCGAGCTCGACCGGGAAGCTCAGGCGCGCGCAAGCGGCGGCGACGCGCGCCTTGTCCTCGCCGCGCGCCTGCAGGGTCAGGCGAATGCGCGCGCGCGCGTCGGCGCCGAGCAGCGCCAGCGCTTCAGGGACGACGTCGGCCATCACCCGCGCCCCTTGCGAGCCGCCGGTGATCAGGAGATCGAGACGGCCGCCATCGAAAGCGGGATAGGGCGCCGCGGCGGCGAGGATCACCGCCGGCCGCACCGGATTGCCGGTGAAGCGCATCTTGGCGCGCAACGCGGGGGCGACGCCCTTCAGCTCGGCGAAGCCGCTGGCGATCGCCGTCACCCGCGGCGCGAGGAAGCGGTTGGCGCGGCCGATCACCGCGTTCTGCTCATGCAGCACGCTCGGCAGGCCGAGAAGCCACGCCGCCGTCAACGGCGGCGCGGTCGGATAGCCGCCGAAGCCGACCACCGCGCGCGGCTTCAGCCTTCTCAACAGCGCCAGCGCGACCACGACGCCGCCGGCGAGAATCGCCGCGGCGCGCGCCTTGACCAAGACGCCCGCGGCGGTCGGCGTCGCGGAAGGGACGACGTGGATCGCGCGGGCGGGAAACTCGCCGCCGTAGCGCAACGCTCGCTCGTCGGCCAACAGCTCGACCGGCGCGCCGCGCGCGTTGAGCGCCGCCGCCAGCGCCGCGGCGGGAAAGAGATGCCCGCCGGTTCCCCCCGCGGCGACGACGATGGCGCGCGACTCGCTCACCGCATGTCCGCCGGCTTGACGTCGAGCTCGGCGAGCGGCCGCTTGCGCGTCAGCGCGATGAGGAAGCCCATGCCGAGGCCGAGCGCGAGCAGCGACGAGCCGCCGTAGGAGACGAAGGGCAGCGTCATGCCCTTGGCGGGGATGGCGCGCAGGTTGACGGCGATATTGATCCAGCTCTGCACGCCGAACATTAGCGTCAGCCCTGCCGCCGCCAAGCGGCAGAACGGATCGGCGTTGCGCGTCGCCAGCCACAGGCCGCGCACGACGATGAAGCCGAAGAAGGCGATCAGCGCCAGGCAGGCGATCATGCCGAACTCCTCGCCGGTGACGGCGAAGACGAAATCGGTGTGGGCGTCGGGCAGGATGCGCTTGTAGACGCCCTCTCCCGGTCCGCGCCCGAACCAGCCGCCCGAGAGGATGCTCTGCAACGCGGTGTCGACCTGGAAGCTATCGGCGACGCCGCCGACGCTGTCGGGATCGAAAAAGCGCAGCACGCGCTCATGCACGTGCGGCGAGAGCCTGAACGCGGCGAGGCCGCCGATCGCGCCGACCCCGCTCAAGCCCAGCACCCAGAACCAGTGCAGGCCGGCCGTAAAGAATAGCGCGACCCACACCAGCGCCACCAGCGTCGTCTGGCCGAAGTCGGGTTCGAGGATCAGCGGCGCGAGCGTCGCCGGCAGCAACAGGAACGCCAGCGCCTTGCCCGCGAGCGCGGGGGATTCGGCGCGCCCGCCTTCGGCGAAGGCCCAGGCGCAGAGCACGACGAACGCCGGCTTGACGAATTCCGACGGCTGCACCCCGAAGATCCACCGCCGCGCCCCCTTGACCTCGGCGCCGAACAGCAGCGCGAGGATCATCAGCGCCATGCCGACGACGAAGACCATCAGCGCGGCGCGGCGCACATGGCGCGGCGACAGGAAGGAGACGGCGACCATCAACGCCGCCGACGGCAGCAGCATCGCCGCCTGGCGATCGACGAAATGGAAGGTCGACAGGTTGAGCCGCTCCGCCACCGCGGGGCTGGCGGCGAGCGCCATCACCACGCCGACCACCATCAAGGCCCCGAACGACCCGAGCAACCAAAGGTCGACGCTGCGAAACCAGTCGGCGACCAGGCCGCGCTCCGCTCTCGACGTCATGCCCCGCCCCCTTTGGCCGCGATCAACGCGGCGACGAGCTCGCGGAAACGGTCGCCGCGCGCCTCGAAATTGGCGAATTGGTCGAACGAGGCGCAGGCGGGCGACAACAGCGCCACCGGCTCCGCCGCATCGCTCTTCTCCGCATCGCGCGCCGCCGCGCCAAGCGCGTTCTCCAGCGTGCCGCAGCGCTCGAAGGCGACGGCGCCGGCGAGCGTGCGGGCGAATTCGTCGCTCGCCGCGCCGATCAGATAGGCCTTGGCGACGCGGCCGAACAGGCCGCGCAGCGGCTCGATCCCGCCCGCCTTCGGCTTGCCGCCGAGGATCCAATAGATGTCGTGGAACGACAGCAGCGCCTTCTCGGCCGCGTCGGCGTTGGTCGCCTTCGAATCGTTGACGAACAGCACGCGGCCGAGCCGACCGACCTGCTCCATGCGGTGGGCGAGGCCGGGAAACGAGGCCATCGCGCGCGCGATGGTCGCGGCGTTGACCGCCAGCGCCCGCGCCGCGGCGAAGGCGAAGGCGGCGTTCTGACCGTTGTGGGCGCCGCGCAGCGCTGGCGCGGCGCGAAGATCGATGCGCGCCGCTTCGCCGCGCGCGACGACGAAGCGGTCCTCCACCCACACGTCGGCGAGCGGGGAAGGCGCGGCCGAGATCGTCACGACGCGCCGGCCCGCGGCGCGCAAGCGCTCGGCGATGGCGCGGCAATAGGCGTCGTCGACGCCGACCAGCGCCGTGTCGGAATGGGCGACGAGGCGTTCCTTGATCGCCGCGTAGTTCTCCATCGTCCCGTGGCGGTCGAGGTGATCGGGCGTCAGGTTGATCAGCGCGCCGACGGTCGGCTGAAGCGACGGCGCGAGATCGATTTGAAAGGTCGAGCACTCGACGACGTGGACGCGCGAGCGCGCCGGCGGCGGCAAGTCGAGGATCGGCACGCCGATGTTGCCGCCCATGGCGACGTCGCGTCCGGCCTCGCGGAAGACATAGGCGATCAGCGCGGTGGTGGTCGACTTGCCGTTGGTGCCGGTGATGGCGACGAGCGGCGCGTCGGGCGCGCGCGAAGCGCGCTCGCGGGCGTAGAGCTCAATGTCGCCGATCACCTCGACGCCCGCCGCCTTCGCCTTGTCGACCGTCCAGTGCGGCTTGGGATGGGTCAGCGGCGCGCCCGGCGCGAGGATCAGCGCGGCGAAGGCGCGCCAGTCGGCGGCGGCGAGATCGACCGGCGCGAAGCCCGCCGCGGCGGCGCGCGCGCGCGAATTCGCATCGTCGTCCCAGACGGCGACCTCCGCGCAGCCCGCCTGAAGCGCGCGCGCGGTCGCCAGCCCCGAGCCGCCGAGGCCGAACAGCGCGACGCGCCGGGAGCGGAAGGTTTCGACCGGCGTCATCCTCACCTCAGCTTCAAGGTGGCGAGGCCGACCATCGCCAGCACGAAGGCGACGATCCAGAAACGCATGACGATCTGCGGCTCCGACCAGCCAAGCTGCTCGAAGTGATGATGGATCGGCGCCATCTTGAACACGCGCTTGCCGGTGAGCTTGAACGAGGCGACTTGCACCACCACCGACAGCGCCTCGACGAC